>Ga0164241_10000816_pt1 | contig 46444 bp, 42 predicted proteins | sample OricomyardsoilBY_FD_108780 | JGI IMG/M metagenome (GOLD analysis project Ga0164241, IMG submission 108780) | Backyard soil microbial communities from Emeryville, California, USA - Original compost - Back yard soil (BY) | ecosystem: Environmental > Terrestrial > Soil > Unclassified | place: USA... | reverse complement strand
TGGCATCCGGCGTCCGCGCGGCCTGCGCCGCGAACAGCTCCGACAGGACCGTCACGGGAACGTCTCGCGCCGTGTCGTTCCACCGCGAGACGACCAGCTCCCGCTCGGCCGCCGTCAGCAGTTCCACGTCGCCGACCCGCGGCCCCGGGTCGGCGGTGAACTGGCCAAGCAGCGCGACCAACCGCCCGGCCAGCGCCGCGGCGGTGCCGTGGTCGAACAGGTCCGCCGCGTACTCCAGCGCGGCGCCGATCCCGCCCGGGGCGCCGTCCGGCTCGCGCCGCGAGCGGAACGTCAGCGACAGGTCGAACTTGGCCGAGTGCTCCGCGAGGGACAGGTCTTCCGCCTGCAGGCCCGGGACCGCCCAGTCTCTGCTGGTGTCCTCGTCGGCGGCCAGCATCACCTGGAACAGCGGGTGATGAGCGGTCGAACGAACCGGGTTCAGCACTTCCACCAGCCGTTCGAACGGCACGTCCTGGTGCGCGTAGGCCGCCAGGTTCCGGTCGCGGACCCGGCGGAGCAGCTCCGCGAAACTCGGGTCGCCCGACAGATCCGCACGCAGCACCAGCGTGTTCACGAAGAACCCGACCAGGTGGTCCAGCCCCTCGTCGCCGCCGCGGCCGGCCACCGGCACGCCGATCGGGATGTCGGTGCCGGCCCCGGACCGGGACAGCAGGACCGCGAGCCCGGCCTGGAGCACCATGAACAACGTCACCTGGTGCTCGCGCGCCAGCTCCACCAGCCCGCGGTGCAGCCCGGCGTCCACGTCGATGTCGAGGTGCCCGCCGCGGTAGGTGGGATACGCCGGGCGGGACTGGTCGAACGGCAGATCCAGCTGCTCGGGCAGGTCGGCCAGCGCCGACTCCCAGTACGCCACCTGCCGGGCCAGCACGCTGTCGTGATCCTGGTCCCCGCCGAGCAGTCCACGCTGCCAGAGCGTGTAGTCCGCGTACTGCACCGGCAGGTCCGTCCACTCGGGAGAGTGGCCGCCCAGCCGCGCCTCGTACGCCTGACCCAGGTCCCGCAGCAGGACGCCGAGCGACCAGCCGTCACTGGCGATGTGGTGCATCAGCAGCACGAGCACGCACTCGTCGGCCCCCAGCTCGAACAGCCACGCCCGCACCGGCAGCTCCCCGGCCAGGTCGAACACGTACCGCGCCGCCTGCCCGGTCAGCTCGGCCAGGCCGGCTTCGTCGGCCCGCACCACCGTGAACTCGGGCGCCGCCTGCGCGGCCGGCACCACCTGCTGGTACGGCTGCCCGTCCACCACCGGGAACACCGTCCGCAACGCCTCGTGCCGGCCGACCACATCACGCAGTGCCGCGGTCAGCGCACCCGCGTCCACCGGCCCGCGCAGCCGCCACGCGAACGGCACGTTGTAGGTCGTGCTCGGCCCCTCCAGCTGGTCCAGGAACCACAACCGCTGCTGGGCGAACGACAACGGCAGGCGCTCGGGCCGGTCGGCCCGCTCCAGCGCCGGCCACGCGTGCCCGGCCGCGTCCAGCGACTTCGCCAGCAACTCGACCGTCGGGTGGTCGAACACCGTCCGGATCTCCAGCTCCACCCCCAGCGCCGACCGCACCCGGCTGATCAGCCGGGCCACGAGCAGCGAGTGCCCGCCCAGGTCGAAGAAGCTGTCGTCCACCCCGACCCGGTCCACGCCCAGGACGTCGGCGAACAGCTCGCACAGGATCTCCTCGGCCGGGGTGGCCGGCTCCCGCCCGGTCCCGGCGGCGAACGTCGGTGCGGGCAGGGCGTTGCGGTCCAGCTTCCCGTTGACCGACAACGGAAGCGTGTCGAGAACCACCACCGCGGCGGGCACCATGTAGCCGGGCAGCACCTCGGCCGCGGCGGCCCGGAGCTCGACCGGGTCCACCCGGCTCCCCGGCGTGGGCACGACGTAGCCCGCCAGGCGCCGGTCGCCCGGCCGGTCCTCCCGGGCCACGACGACGGCTTGGGCGACCCCTGGCTGCGCGGCCAGCACGGCCTCGATCTCGCCCGGCTCGATGCGGAACCCGCGGATCTGGACCTGCTGGTCCACCCGGCCCAGGTACTCCAGCTCACCGTCCTCGCGCCACTGCACGAGGTCCCCGGTCCGGTACATCCGTTCCCCGGAACCGAACGGGCAGGCGACGAACCGCTGCGCGGTCAGCCCGGCCAGGTTCAGATATCCCCGCGCCAGACCCGGACCGGCCAGGTACAACTCGCCCGGCACGCCCGGCGGCACCGCTTCCAGGCGCTCGTTCAGCACGTACACGCGGGTATTCCAGATCGGTCTCCCGATCGGCGGAGCGTCCACTCCGGACAGTCGCCCGCTGGTCGTCGCGACGACCGTGGCCTCGGTCGGGCCGTAGGCGTTGAACATCCGCCTGTCCCCCGACCACTCGGCCACCACCTCCCCCGGGCAGGCCTCACCGCCGACCAGCAGGCACTCCAGCCCGGGCAGTTGTGCCGGAGCCGCACCGGCCAGGGCAGCCGGCCCGACCAGGGCATGGCTGGCCCGTAGCTCGTGCAGCGCCGCGGCCAGCACCTCCCCGGCCAGCTGTCCCGGCTCGGGAAGGACCAGCGCCGCGCCGGCCGGCAACGACATCAGCAGTTCCATGACGGCCGCGTCGAAGCTCAGCGAGGCCACCTGGGCCACCCGTGACTCCGGCCCGATCTCGAAGGTCCGGATCAGGTACGCGGACAGGCTCGCCAGGCCCTGGTGGCTGACCACCACGCCCTTGGGCCGCCCGGTGGAACCGGACGTGTAGATCACGTAGGCCGGGTGTGCGGGCAGCAGCGGGGCGATCCGGTCGTGATCGGTGACCGCGCCGCCGGGCTGGTCCGCCACCGCCGCGGTCACCGCGGCATCGTCGAGGTCGAGCACGGCCACGCCCGCCGCCTCCGGCAGCCGCGCCGAGGTGGCCCGATCGGTGATCAGCAGGCCGGGGGCGGCGTCGGTCAGCATGAACGCGATCCGATCCGCCGGATACCCCGGATCGATCGGCAGATACGCCGCACCGGCCTTCGCCACCGCCAGCAACGCGGCCACCATCACCGGCGACCGCGGCAACGCCACCGCCACCAACCGCTCCGGACCGACACCCAACCCCACCAGATAGCGCGCCAGCCGGCTCGACCGAGCATCCAGCTCCGCAAACGACCACGACACACCCGCCGACTCCACCGCAACCGCGTCCGGCGTCCGCAACACCTGCGCAGCGAACAACTCCGGCAACACCGTCACCGGAACATCCATCTCGGTCACGCCCGTTCGGCCCGGACAAGGCTGTTGGGACGCATGTCGGTCCAGTGGGTCTCGACGTACTCGAGGCAGTTCGAGCGGGAGTCCTCGTCGTGTGCCGTCGTCCAGCCGGCCGGGACGGCGATGCCGGCGGGCCACAGGCTGTGCTGGCCTTCGTCGTTGACGAGAACCAGGTACCGGGCGTCTGCGTCCTCGAACGGATTGGACACGGCAACCTCATTCCACTTAGGACCAGGTGGATCGTCGCGCCATGGCAGGCGGCTCGCCGTCCAGTCTGACCGGCCGGTCTGTCACGGCACATCTCCACGATTGCCTCGCCGGGAGGGCAAGTGCGGAGATGCGCCTCGACCGGTCGGCCGGGGAGGGTGGTGGTCAAGCTGAAGGACGAGCCCGAACTAGGAGATGTCGAGATGGCTGTGCCCAAAGTCGTGTCGAGAGAAGAATGGTTTGCGGCGCGTATGCCCCTCCTCGACAAGGAGAAGGAGCACAGCCGGGCACGGGACGCGCTGCACGCGGAGCGGCGGGCGATGCCGATGTTCCTCGTCGACAGCGAGTACACCTTCGACACACCGGACGGCAAGCGGACCCTGTTCGAGCTGTTCGACGGCCGGCGGCAGCTGATCTTCTACCACTTCATGCATCCGTCGGTCACCGGCGGCATGTTCTGCCCGGGCTGTTCGTTCTGGGTCGACAACATTCCCCGCCACCTCGAGCACCTGCACGCCAAGGACACCTCGCTGGTGGTGGACACCCCGGTGCCGCTGGACGAGTTTCTCGTGCACTACGAGCGAATGGGCTGGACGGTCCCGGTGACCTCCTCGCACGGTACCGACTTCTACGACGACTTCAACTTCCCGCTCATCCCGGGAGCGACCACGATTCCGGGACTCACCGTCTTCCTGCGTGGCGACGACGACCTGGTCTACTGCACCTACTCGACCGCCTTCCGCGGCACCGATCTGGTCAACAACACCTACAACTACCTCGACCTGACAGTGCTCGGCCGGCAGGAGGACGGGCTCCCCTTCAAGTGGGCCTGGTTGCGGTATCACGACGAGTACGACAGCTGAACCAGCTCCGGGGCAAGCCGTTCGTCCGGCACAGAACCCTCGACGTGGCCGGTGTCCCCTCGGGACACCGGCCACGTCGTCTTAGTCCGAAAAGGAGACAGCTATGAACGAAGGCCGTCCATTCGTGTTGGACCCCGCGGGCACGGACATCCATGCCGAGGCGGACCACCTGCGCGCGCTGGGCCCCGCCACCCAGGTGGAGCTGCCCGGCGGCGTCCTCGCCTGGTCCGTCAACAGCTACGAGGTCAGCAAGCGGTTACTCAGCGACCCGAACGTCAGCAAGAGCGCCCGCAACCACTGGCCCGCCTTCATCAACGGCGAGGTACCGCCGGACTGGGAGATGATCAGCTGGGTGGCGATGGACAACATCTCCACCACCTTCGGTCAGGACCACCGCAGGCTGCGCAGGCTCACCACCAAGGCGTTCATGGCGCGCAGGCCGGACGAGGTCCGCCCGAAGGCGCAGGCCATGATCACCACGCTGCTCGACCGCCTGGCGGACGCCGCGGCCGCGGGCGAGGTGGTCGACCTGAAGACGCAGTTCGCCTACCCGCTGCCCGGCATGCTGGTGGCCGAACTCATCGGCATGTCGGACGAGGCCAGGATCGCGGCCGCGAAGATGATCGACCTCATGGTCGCCACCAACGTGACCCCGGAACAGGCCCAGGACACGCTGCTGGGCTGGCGCGACGCGATCAGCAACCTCATCGCCCAGAAGCGCCAGGAGCCCGGCCCCGACATCACGAGCGACCTGATCGCCGCCCGCGACGAGGACGGCTCGCGGATGACCGAGCAGGAGATGACCGACACGGTCTTCGCGATCCTCGGCGCGGGCTCGGAGACCACGATCAACTTCATCGACAACGCGGTCACCCTCCTGCTCACCCACCCGGAACAGCTGGCGCTGGTCAAGTCGGGCCAGGTGTCGTGGGAGGAGGTCATCGAGGAGGTGCTGCGGCTGCAGTCGCCGCTGGCAAGCCTGCCACTGCGGTTCGCGGTGACCGACATCGAGCTGGACGGCGTGACCATTCCCCAGGGCGACCCGATCCTGGTCAACTACGCCGCGCTCGGCCGGGACCCGGCGCTGCACGGGGAGTCCGCCGCCACGTTCGACATCACCCGCACGGACAAGGAGCACCTGTCGTTCGGGCACGGCCCCCACTACTGCCTCGGCGCCGGCATCGCCAGGATGCTGGCCAAGGCGAGCCTGTCCGCGCTGTTCGAGCGCTTCCCCGACCTGACGCTCGCCGTCGACGTCGCGGACCTCGTGCCGTACCCGACCTTCATCATGAACGGGCACCGGCACCTGCCCGTGCACCTCACGGGAGCCGTCTCCGCGGCGGCCTGACGCCACAACGAAAGCCGCCCCCGGGCCGGAGCCCAGGGGCGGCTTCCTTTGTGGACTCCTGTCAGGACTTGAGGACCTCTGCGAGGGCCTCGTCGATGGCCGCGCCGTCGTCGGGCAGCAGGCCGTACATGGCGAAGTGCCCCATCGGACTGTCGATCTCCCGCAGCTGGGCGCCGGGAATCCTGGCGACGTCGGCCTCGAGCTCCTCGAACGGGGCCAGCTGGTCACCGCTGAACGCGATCACGAAGAACTTCGCGGTGATCCGGCGCAGCGCCGCGGCCAGGTCCCCGCCGGCGTGCGGGCTCACGTCCCCGGCGCGCCACTTCGCCGCCTGGCACAACAGGTTGTTCGGGTCCATCGCCTGGTAGTAGCCGCGCACGAACCCCTGGCCGTAGTCCTCGGCCGAGGCAAACCCGAACGCACGCCAGATCTCCTCGCGGAAGAACCGGGGCGTGGTGCTCAGCAGAGTGAAGGCCATCGCGTGCCGCGCGAGGCCGAGGTGCACGTCGGCGGGGTCGGCGTAGAAACCGTCCGCGAACGCGGGGTCGGAACGCAGGAGCTCGGTGTGCAGATCGACGAACAGCTTGCTGTGGGTCGAAGTTCTCGCACTGGCGGAGAAGACCGCGGCCCTGCGCACAATCTCCGGGTGGCGCACCGCCCACTCGTAGGTCTGCTGGCCACCCATCGACCAGCCGACCACCGTGTGCAGGCTCTCGATCCCGAACCGCTCGGTGACGAGCCGGTGCTGGGCACGCACGTCGTCGCCGAAGGACACCGCGGGGAACTGGCCGCGGTCGAACGGCACCGGGGTGTTGCTCGGCGACGAGGACAGGCCGTTGCCGAACTGGTCGGGCAGGATGATGAAGTACTGGGAGGGGTCCAGCGCGCGGCCCTCGCCGATGAGTCCCGCCAGCGACTCCGACGTGCCGGAGTACATGTGCGGGAAGAGCACGGCGTTGTCCTTGGCCGCGTTCAGGGTGCCGCGCGTCCGGTAGGCCAGCCGCGCGTTCGGCAGCGTGTAACCACTGTCCAATGCGAACGGACCCAGGTCGAAATAGTGTAACTCGGCGGTGTCGCCATTCATCGGACCTCCCGAAGCAAGAATTGCAGACAATGGTCCGGCCGGGCGCGCGCACCGACAACTCCCGCAATGCGGTCATCCGCCGTCTCCACACTTGCTCTAGGTCGCGACGACCGCACGGAAAAAGAAAATCAACCGCAGGCCGCGGTTAGCCTGATGGGGCATTGCCGCCGGTTCACGCGGTCAACGCCCACTCATCACTTCCGGCAGGAAGGAACAATCCATATGGACAATGTGGCCGAGGAAATCGACGCTGTTGTGGTAGGGGCCGGCTTCGCCGGTCTCTACGCGCTTCACAAACTCCGCGCACAAGGGCTGTCGGTCAAGGTCTTCGAGGCGGCCGACGACGTCGGCGGGACCTGGTACTGGAACAGCTACCCCGGTGCCCGGTGCGATGTGGAGAGCATGCGCTATTCGTACTCGTTCGACCCCGAGCTGGAACAGGAATGGGAGTGGACGGAGAAGTACGCGAGCCAGCCGGAGATCCTTTCCTACCTCAGGCACGTCGCCGATCGCTTCGACCTGCGCAAGGACGTGGTCTTCGGGACCAGGGTGACGCGGGCGAGCTTCGACGAGGACACGTCCCGGTGGCACGTCCGGACCAACCGGGGACACGAGGTGTCCGCGCGGTACTGCGTCATGGCGGTCGGCTGCCTGTCGGCGCCGAAGTACCCGGAGGCGCCGGGCCTGGACACGTTCTCGGGCCCCTGGTACCACACCGGCCTGTGGCCCGGCAGCGGCGTGGACTTCGGCGGCCAGCACGTCGGCGTGATCGGCACGGGCTCGTCCGGCATCCAGGCCATCCCGTTCCTGGCCGAACAGGCACGGGAGCTGACCGTCTTCCAGCGCACCCCGAACTACAGCCTCGCGGCGTTCAACGGTCCCCTCGACGCCGAGCAGGTGGCCGGCATCAAGGCGAACTACCGTGAGTTCCGGGATGCGGACCGGAGCTCCATCTTCGGTATCGCGGTGGAGTGGCCCACGCAGTCGGCACTGGAGGTGACCGACGCCGAACGCCGGGCCATGTACGAGGAGCGCTGGAACCGCGGGCACCTGAACGGTCTCGTGCAGTCCTACACCGACCTGATCTTCAACGAGGCGGCGAACGAGACCGCCGCCGAGTTCGTCCGGGAGCAGGTGCGCGGCAAGGTCGCCGACCCCGCGACGGCGCGGAAGCTGGAGCCGCGCGGCTACCCGTTCTCCACCAAGCGTCCGTGCCTCGACACCGGCTACTACGAAACGTACAACCGGGAGAACGTGCACCTCGTCGACCTCCGCGAGGAGGACATCGTCGAGATCACCGAGACGGGTGTGCGGACGACCGCGGGCGAGTACGAGTTCGACAGCCTGGTCCTCGCCACCGGTTTCGACGCCATGACCGGCGCGCTGCTCGGCATCGACATCACGGGCAAGGACGGCGTGACGCTGCGGGAGAAGTGGCAGGACGGCCCTGGCACGTACCTGGGCCTCGCGGTGTCGGGCTTCCCGAACCTGTTCACCGTCACCGGCCCCGGCAGCCCGTCCGTGCTCAGCAACATGGTCCTCTCGATCGAGCAGCACGTCGACTGGATCAGCGGCCTGGTCGGGTACATGGCGCGGCACGACCGTGCCGTGGTCGAGGCGACCGACACCGCGGAGAAGGCGTGGACCGAGCACGTGCGCGAGGTCAGCGAGATGACGCTCTTCCCGAAGGCGGACTCCTACTACCTGGGCGCCAACGTTCCCGGCAAGCCGCGGGTCTTCATGCCCTACGTGGGCGGCGTCGCCCCGTACCGGGAGAAGTGCGACTCGGTGGCGGCCAACGACTACGAGGGCTTCGAGCTGCGATAGCCCAGTCATACCGTGAAAGGCGCCCGGCGGGAAACCCGCCGGGCGCCGGCCCACCAGAGACCTTCTGCCCGCACAGGGAACTAGGCCGCCCGGTCCAGATGCCGCTGCAGCTCGACAGCCTCGTACAACGCCTTGATGTTCCCGCTGCCGAACGACCGGGACCCGATCCGCTCGATCAATTCGAAGAAGATCGTGTTCCGCGGATGCACCGACATCGTGAAGATCTGATACAGCTGCCCGTCATGGTCCTCGTCGACGAGGACGTCCCGCCGCCGCAGCTCCTCGATCGAGTACCGGATCGGCGTGACCCGCTCGGCGAGCATCGTGTAGTAGCTACCGGGAGCGTCCAGGAACGCCACCCCGCGCGCGGTCAGGGAGTCCAACGTGGACACGATGTCCGCGGTGGCGAACGCCATGTGCTGCACCCCGGCACCACCGTGGTCGCGCAGGAAACCGTCGATGTGCCCCGGCTCGCACGACACGTCGGGCTCGATCAACGTCAGCGTCACCGCACCGGACGAGCTCTCGACCACCTTCGTGGTCATGGCCTGCTTCCCGACGGCCACCCGCTCCTCGAAGGTCATCTCGAAGTCGAGCACGTCCTGATAGAACGCCACCGTCCGGTCCAGCTCGCCGGCGTCGACGCAGACCGCGAAATGGTCCACCTTCCCCAGCGGGACCGTCAGGTCCCCGACAGGCTCCGCCGTCAGCCCCACCCCGGGGAACGGGCGCCGCGCGGGGGCGTCGTCCCGCTGGACGAACGTGTGCACCACGTCGCCGAAGCCGCCGATCGCGGCTGTCGTCACGCCGTCGACGGTGACCGGCTGGGCGATCGGGCGGGCGCCGCGGTGGATCGCCTCGTCGAACGCCACCGAGGCGTCGGCGACCCCGAGCGCGATGTTCCCGATGCCGTCGCCGTGCTTCTTCACGTACGCGGCGGCGACGTGCTCGGCATCGGCGGACTCGGTGAGCACGAGGTCCACCTCGCGGTGGCTGAGCACCACCGACCGGGCGCGCGCGTCCTCGTCGGTGGCCGCGCTGACGGCGAACCCGTAGCTGCCGACCCACCAGGCCGCCTTCGCCGAGACGTCGGTGACGTAGAACTCGATGTGGTCGACGGTCATGTCGCGGAATGGGGACGTCATGGTGGTGCTCTCTTTTCTGGTCATCCACGACCGTCTCACCGGAAACCGCCGCCCGTCATATCCGCCTGTGCTCGATAGCCCCGCAACGCCGGAGATGCCGCCTGACCCGGGAAATGTGACGCTTCCGCCTAGGAAACACCGAACGAAACGGGTGCGCGCGCATTCCGGAATGTCAAACCACACAGTCAAGGAGGTGACCGCGATGGGCCAGGATGCCGGGACCCGCGCGGTGGTGCTGGGCGGCAGCATTGCCGGGCTCTTTGCGGCCAGGGTGCTCGCGGATGCCTACGACGAGGTGCAGATCGTGGACCGCGACGTGCTCGTCGGCAACAAGACACCACGGCGGCACTGCCCTCAGACCTACCAGGCCAACGGCCTGCTCGCGCGGGGCGTGCAGGTGATGGACGAACTCTTCCCCGGGATGCTGCAGGAGCTCGTCGACGCCGGCGTCCCCAGGGGCGACCTGTCCGGCAGCTGCCGCTGGTACGCGCAGGGCCGCAGGCTCAAGCAGAAGCACGGCGACCTGACGACGATCGGCGTGACCCGCCCGGTGTTCGAGTGGCACATCCGGGAGCGGGTGCAGCGGATCCCCAACGTGGTCTTCGTCGAGCGGCACGACATCCTCGGCCTCACCACGACGCCGGACAACAGCAAGGTCACCGGCGCCCGGGTGCAGGAACGCGGCACCGACACCGACCGGGTCATCGAGGCGGACCTGGTCGTCGACGCGACCGGCCGCGGGTCGCGGACCCCGGTCTGGCTCGAGCAGCTCGGCTACGACAAGCCGGAGGAGGAGCGCAAGAAGATCGACCTGGTCTACGTCACGCAGCACTTCAAGCTGCGTCCCGGCGCCGACCCCTTCGAGGGCGACGTCGCCATCAACCAGATCGCCTTCCCCGGCGCGCCGCGCGGCAACGTCTTCTTCAAGATCGAGGACGGCAACCTGGAGCTGACCACCTACGGCCTGCTCGGCGACCACCCGCCCACGGACCAGACCGCGCTCTACGAGTGGCTCAAGTCGTTGCCGGCCAAGGACGTCTACGAGACGCTGCGCTACGCCGACCCGATCGACGAGCCGGTCGCGTTCCGGTTCCCGACCACCCTGCGCAGGCACTACCAGAAGCTCACCCGCTTCCCCGAGGGGCTGCTCGTCACCGGCGACGCGGTCACCTGCTTCAACCCGGTCTACGCCCAGGGCATGAGCGTCGCCGCGCTGTGCGCGCTGACCATGCGCCAGCACCTGCACAGCGGGGCTGCGCCCGTGCCGCTCGACTACTTCCGTGACATGGCAAAGGATGCCGTCGACGCGTCGTGGGAGCTGACCAACACCGTCGACCTGAGCTTCCCCGGGGTGAAGGGCGAGCGCACGGCCAAGGTCCGCTTCGCCAACTGGTTCCTCAAGCGCGTCCAGACCGCGGCCACCCGGGACAGCTCGATCACCGCGAAGTACTACCAGGCGGCCGGCCTGGTTGCCACGCCGGAGTCGCTGCAGACGCCGGGCTTCCTGCTGAAGGTGCTGTGGAAGTCGATGTTCGGCCCGTCCAAGGAGAGCGGCGAGCCCTACATCTGGCAGGCGCCGCCCGGGGTCGAGCCCCTGCTCAAGGAGAGCGCGTACGACACACCGCGCGCCGCGTAGTCCCCTCCACCGTCCACAACGGACCTGGGGTGTCCCGCGGACCGACCCGCGGGACACCCCGTCGCCGGTACCGGCGCGCAACCCACCACTGGAGAGCAGATGACCACCGCGCACCGAACCTGTCCGATCTGCGACGCCGTCTGCGGCCTGCGGATCGACCTCGACCGCACCGGGCACGTCACATCGGTGCACGGTGACTCCGACGACCCGTTCTCGAAGGGCTACATCTGCCCCAAGGGCGCGAGCCTGGGCCGCCTCGACGAGGACCCCGACCGGCTGCGCAACCCGATGATCCGGGAGGGCGACCAGTGGCGGGAAGCCACCTGGGACGAGGCCTTCGCCGCGGTCGAGCGGGGACTGACGGGTGTCATCGAGAAGTACGGCCGCGACGCCGTCGCCGTCTTCTTCGGCAACCCGACCTACCACACCATGGCCGGTTTCCTGTACCGCATGCCGCTGATCCAGTCGCTCGCCTCCCGCAACGTCTACTCCTCCGGCACCATCGACCACATGCCCAAGCACGTCGCGTGCGGGCACCTCTACGGCGACCCGTTCGCGATCGCCGTGCCGGACGTGGACCGGACCGACTACCTGCTCGTCATCGGCGCGAACCCGATGGAGTCGCACGGATCGCTGTTCGCCGCGCCGAACCTGCCGGGCAGGCTCAAGGCGATGCGTGCCCGCGGCGGCAAGCTGGTCGTGGTCGACCCGCGCCGCACCAGGACCGCGGCGGCCGCCGACGAGCACCTGTTCGTCCGTCCGGGCACCGACCCCTTCCTGCTGCTGGGCATCGTCCACACGCTGCTCGAGGAGAACCTGGCCACGGTCACCGTCGACGCCAACGGGCTGGACGAGTTGCGCGAGCTGGTGCGGGAGTTCTCCCCGCGGGTCGCGGAAGGCGTCTGCGGCGTGCCTGCCGAGGACATCGCCCGGCTGGCGCGCGAGCTGGCCGCGGCGCCGACGGCCGCCGTCTACTCGCGCATGGGCGGGTCGGTGGTGGAGTTCGGGACGCTGACCCAGTGGCTGGTCGACCTGATCAACATCCTGACCGGCAACCTGGACCGCCCGGGCGGGACCATGTTCACCAGGACGGCCGCCCTCGAGGTGTTCCGCAGCGGTGAGCCGTTCGCGACCGGGCGCTGGCACAGCAGGGTCAAGAGCTTCCCGGAGATCCTCGGTGAGCTGCCGACGGCCACGCTGCCCGACGAGATCGAGACACCCGGTGAAGGCCAGGTCCGTGCGCTCGTCAACATCGCGGCCAACCAGGTCATCGCGGCGCCCAACGGGCCGCGCTTCGGCCGGGCGTTCGACCAGCTGGACTTCATGGTCTGCATCGACCCGTACCTCAACGAGACCACCAGGCACGCGCACGTCATCCTGCCGCCGCCGCGCATGATGCAGTCGCCGCACTACGACTTCCTGCTGCAGATCGTGACCGTGCGCAACTACACCAGGTACTCCCGGCAGATCCTGCCGCTCGCACCGGACCAGCGGTCGGAGGCCGAGATCCTGGCCCGGCTGACGCTGATCGCGGCGGGCGCCGGGGCGGGCGCCGACCCGGCCGGAGTGGACGAGATGTTCATCGGCCAGCTGCTCGGCGGGGCGACGCAGATCCCCGGTTCGCCCTTCGAGGGCCGCGACGTGGCGGAGCTGCGCGCGATGGTCGAGGGGGACGACGGTCCCGAGCAGATCCTCGACACCATGCTCCGGCTCGGCCCGTACGGGCTGTCCCTGGCGAAGCTGAAGGCGAACCCGAGTGGCATCGACCTCGGGCCGCTCGAGCCGAGGCTGAAGGAACTGCTGTGCACGCCGTCCGGGCGGGTCGAGCTCGCACCGCCCGCGGTGGTCGCCGACCTCGACCGGCTGCGCGCGCGGCTGGCCGCGCCGGCCCCCGACGTCGTGCTGATCGGACGGCGGCAGCTGCGTTCCAACAACAGCTGGCTGCACAACGTCGCCTCCCTGGTGGGCGGGAGCAACCGGTGCACCCTGCACGTCCATCCGGCGGACGTCACCCGCCTCGGGCTGGGCGAGCAGGCGGTCGTGCGATCGGCCGCCGGCGAGGTGGTCGTCGAGGTCGAACCGACCGACGCCATCATGCCGGGCGTCGTGAGCCTTCCGCACGGCTGGGGACACGCCGGCAGCACGCAACGGGTCGCGGCACAGCACCCGGGCGTCAACGCGAACGCGCTGACCGATGAGTCCGTTGTGGACGTGCCGTCCGGCAACGCGGTGTTCAACGGCGTACCGGTGACGGTCAGCCCCTACGGGGGGTAACACACCGAACCCCGCGCACCGCAAGGAAGATGGGAGAACGCGCATGCCCCAGTTCGACGGACTGCCACAGCGTCGGGTGTCGTCCGCGCCCCGCGAGGAGGAGAACGATCCCCGCGAAGAGCCGGCGACCTACGGCCATCCGGGAACCCTTGCCAAGGGGATCGTGTGGGCGGACATCCTGGCCGCCATCGCCGCCGACGAGGAGGCGCGCAAGCTGCGCGACCTGCCGGACGCGGCCTGATCGGATCGCCCTCAGCCGCCCGGGACGCGCATGCGTCCCGGGCGGCTGAGTGTCCACATGAGAACTATCGATCCCCGGTCACTTCTGCGGCACGAGCGACGCCACGTCGGGCACGGAGTCGGCGTCGCGCAACACCGTGGCCTGTCCCGCACCCACGATGAGCGCCATCGCCAGCGCCACGGCGCCGAGTTGCACGCCGATGCCCGTCCCTGCGCGCCGGGGGCGGGACACCGCGAACCAGGCCATCGCGACGAGCGCGAGCACCACACCCGTGTGCAGCAGGGTCTCGGTGCGGTCGGTCCCGCCGCCGGCGAGCCACGCCTGCGCGAACTGCGCGGCCGCGAGAACGCCCAGCGGCCAGAAGACCCATGGCGCGCAGCGTCGCGCCCAGCCGACGGCGGGCGCGAAACGGGGGTCGCGCGACAGCGCGACGTAGAGGGCCGCGGCGGGCAGCGCGAGCAGGAGCGGCACCACCCGGACCGGCAGGGCCAGCCCGCCGGAGAGCATGAGCTCCAGGACGACCGCACCACCCGCGCAGGCGATCACGGCGGCGATCCCCCGGCGGTCGGGTTCTGCCAGGAACCCGCGCAGCAGCGCGAATCCCGCGACCACGGGGATCGCCACGAGCAGGGCGACCCGCAACGCGAGCGGGCCGAAGTTGACGCCGATGTCGAGCACGTGGTCGTGCCCGCCACCCTGCGCGAGCAGGATGGCGGGCACGGCTGAGCCGGCCATGTCAGGCGACCGCGGGTGTGAGCACTCGCGCGCACGAGCACCGCATCAGCTCGGCCTCGGCGGACCGCGGCCTGCGGTGGTAGACCATCGCCACCACCATGGGGATGAACACGATGGCGTTGTAGAACAGGTGCAGCTCCACCCGCGGGAACGCCAGCTGCGCGATGCTCGTCGGCACCTTGGCGCCCAGCAGGTAGGCGCCGGTCATCGCCTGCACCAGGAGCAGCAGGTGCTCGAAGTGGTGCCACACCTGGATCCACATGGCCGCGTTCCACCACGTCCGCGACCTGCCGGTGAAACCGTGCCGCAGGACCACGAACGCCACCAGCATCACGATGGCGTAGCCGTAGTGCAGCCACTCGGAGGAGACCAGCACCGGGAAGAAGAGCCCGAGCACGCCGCCCGCCTTGGGGCGGGGCCAGCTGAGCACGTAGATCTGGTACGCCTGGACCAGGTGCTCGGCCCAGTGCCCGACCACGATCACACCGAACACCACCAACGCGACCTTGTGGTACTTCGTGTTGAGCAGTCCTCCCGGCCCGAGCAGACGACGTTCCGTGCCGACAGAGGTGGCCATGTGCAATCTCCTTGTCGCAGAAGGTGTTTTGAGCTTGGCACGCAGGGATGGTCACGCGCCATGGCCTCGACGGACCAACGCGTTGCCGCCGATCGGACGCCGTTGTCCCGGTCAGGCAAGCACTTTCGGCCCCGGGAGCCGGGGCAGCTGGAACATCGTCACGAACCGGCGCAGCAACGCGGGATCGCCGTCGACGCGCACCTGCCCGGTGGTCAGGACGTCGTCCGCGGTCATCTCGCCGGTCATCAGCGCGAGGAGCAGGTAACCGAGGTCGAGCTTCGCGTCCGCGTCGGGCAGCGGGCCGGTGCCGAGCTCGAGCACGCCGTCGTCGATCCGTGCGTGGAGCAGGTTGTCGCCGATCCTCAGTTCGTAGCTCAGCGCCGCGTCGCCCGCGGTCTCGGGGCGGAAGGTCGCCTTGAGCGCGGCCATGAGGGAGGAGTCGGTGACGATGTCCTCCGTCCGGGGTGTCGCCAGGGCCGCCGCGCCCCACCGGCCGAAGGCCAGCACCGGCTCCTCCAGCGCGCGGCCGTACGCGGTGAGCTCGTACCGGTCGGTGGTGTCGAGCGCCCGGACCACCCCGCTGTACTCGAGCTCCTTCAGTCGCCTGGACACCAGCTGCGGCGACATGCGCGGCAGGCCCGCACGCAGTTCCTCGGCGGACTTCGGCCCGGTGAGGAGGTCACGGACGATCAGGAACCCCCACCGCTCCCCCACCATCTCCGCGGCCCGGGACAGGCCGCAGTACTGCCCGTACGTCCCGCGCACCGCGCTCTGCAGTTCGGCGACGGCGGCCTCGACGTGCATGGGGTCCGTCCCGCTGGTCGTGAACGTGAAGGAGTCGCTGGAGATCGTCAGGCGGTCGCGGTCGACGACCACCTTCCAGTTCGAGTCGGTCATTGCCCCTCGTCCAATCTCCTCCGGGCACCGCACGAGGAACCGGAGCGAGTACACGGTTTCCGCGCCCGGTGGACGACAGTCGGGTTCGTGTGCGGACCCAATGTTCCGGGCGGCGAACCCCCGTCCGCATCTCCGCACGTGCCGTACATCTTCGGAAACGGTGACACATCGTGGTTGGACAGATGCGCTTTGGTGTGCTGCTGGGTTACCCTCCTGGAAAAGCGGTCACGAGCCCCGGGAACTCGATGTGAACCGCCATCTCGCCACTGCGGGACGCAAAGGGGGCGCTCGTGTTACGTCTGATGGGCCCTCTGGACCTGTCCAGCGACAAAGGGGAGCACGACCTGGGTGGCACCCGGCAACGGATGGTGCTGGCCATGCTGGCGCTCACCGCGAACCGGGTCGTGCCCGTCGAGCGCCTCATCGACGCGGTGTGGAACACCAACCCACCGACCACCGCGCGGGCACAGATCCAGATCTGCATCTCGACCCTGCGCAAGATCTTCGTCGACGCGAACGTCGCGATGCGGATCCGCACCCGCAGCCCCGGCTACCAGCTCGACGTCCCGCCCGGCGAGCTCGACACCGAGCAGTTCGACGCCCTCGTCGCGACCGCGCGGGCGCACACCGGAGCCGGCCGGACGTCCGAAGCGGTCGCCACGCTGCGGACCGCACTCGCCCTGTGGCGCGGCAAGGCGCTCGCCGACCTCGACGGCGACCTCGTCCGCCGCGGCGCCGACCAGCTCGAGCACACCCGGCTGGCCGCGGTCATGGAACGCATCGGGCTCGACCTCGCCCTCGGCCACCACGAGGAGGTGGTCGGCGAACTGACCGCGCTGGTCGACGAACACCCGTTGCGGGAACGGCTCTACGAGTTCCTCATGCTCGCCCTGTACCGCTCCGGGCGGCAGGCCGAGGCGCTGGAGATCGGCAGGCGGGCGCGGACCGTCCTGGTGGAGGAGCTCGGCATCGAGCCGGGGAAGAGCCTGCGGGACCTCGAGCGCTCGATCCTGCGGCGCATCCCCGAGCTCGACCTGGTCAGCCCCGTGCCGCTGCCGAGCACCGCGGAAACGCCTGCGCAGGACGAGACACCGCTGTTCATGCCCCGCATGCTGCCCGCGACCATCGCCGACTTCACCGGCCGCGCGGGACAGCTCGCCGACATCAGGGGCGCGCTGGCGGGTACCGGCGACCGGACCCTCCACATGGGAACGCGGATCGTGTCGGTCTCCGGGAAGGGCGGCGTCGGCAAGTCCACGCTCGCCATCCGCGCGGCCCACGAGCTGCGGGACGTCTACCCCGACGGCCATCTCTACGCCGACCTGGAGGCGTCGTCGGGCACGAGCCGGGTGCAGGACGTGCTCGACCGGTTCCTGCGCGCCCTCGGCGTCAACGGTCCCACCATCCCGGCCGACGTCGAGGAGAAGGCCGACATGTACCGCAGCAGGGTGGCGAACCTGCGGGTGCTGATCGTGCTGGACGGGGTGACGAGCGAGGCGGAGGTCATCCCCGTACTGCCGGCCGGGCCGGGGTGCGCGGTGATCGTGACCAGCAGGTCGCCGCTGTCCGGATTGCCGGGGGCGCACCGGATCGCCGTCGACCCGTTCGACGTCACCCTGTCCCTGGAGATGCTCACGAAGATCATCGGCCCCGAGCGGATGGCCGCGGAACGCGACGCCGCGATCGAGCTGGTCGACTCCTGCGGGCGGCTGCCGCTGGCCATGCGCATCGCGGGCGCCCGCCTCGCCTCCCGCCCGCACTGGCGGCTGGACATCCTGGTCGCGCGGCTGCGCAACACCGCCCGGCGGCTCGACGAGCTGACCTACCACGGGCTGGAGCTGCGGTCGAGCATCGGGTTGACCTACCGGGTCCTCCAGGAGGACGCCAAACGCCTGTTCCGCCTGTTCGCCCTCGTCCCCACCGCCGACTTCTCGGGCTGGACCGCGGCCGCGCTGCTCGACAGCGACCCGTTCGACGCCGAGGAGGTGCTGGAGCACCTCGTCGAGACCCAGTTGCTCGACACCGTCGCCTATCCCGGGGAGCAGCCCCGCTACCGGTTCCACGACCTCATCCGGGTCTACGCCCAGGAGCGGCTGGCCGAGGAGGAGACCGAGGCCGACCGCCGCGCGGCGGTGGTCCGGCTGGTCGGGGCGCTGCTCGCGAAGGCGGAGGACGCGCACTGCCGCGAGTACGGCGGCGCCTACACGATCCTGCACGGCACGGGACCGCGCTGGCGGCCGGAAGGCGGCTCCGGCACGGACATCGAGGACCCGGTCAACTGGCTCGAGTCCGAGCACCGGTCGATCGTGGCAGGCGTGCGACTCGCCGCGGAGGTCGGCGAGGACGAGCTGTGCTGGGACCTCGCGCTCACCGCGGTGACACTGTTCGAGGTGAAGGGCCACTTCGAGGACTGGCGGGAGATCTCGGAGCTGGCGCTCGAGGCGACCGTGCGGGCGGGCAACCGGCGCGGGCAGGCCGCGATGCAGTACTCGCTCGGATCAATGTCGATGTCGCAGCGGCGGCTCGGCTGTGCCGAGGAGCGCTTCGCCGCCGCACTGGAGATCTTCCGCGGCGACGGCGACATGCACGGCTGCGCGCTCGTGCTGCGCAACGCGGCGATGGTCGACCGGTTGCGCGGCCGCTCCACGGCGATGATGGCCAAGTTCCACGAGGCCCTGCAGCTGATGCGCGAGGTCGAGGACCCGGTCGGTGAGGCAGGAATCCTCCGCTGCCTGGCGAAGCTGCGGATCGACGAGGGCGACACCGAGGAAGCGCGCGAGCTGCTGGAGCAGGCGCTCGAGCGCACCCGCCGGGTCAACTACCTGCGCGGTGAGGCGCAGGTGGTCATCCGGTTCGCCGACCTGTACCTCGGCACGGACCAAGTGAGCGAGGCGCACCGGATGCTCAACCGGGTGCTGCTGATCGTGCGCGACATCGGTGACCGGATCGGCGAGGCGCACGCGCTGCACGGGGTGGGGCTGGTGCGGCTGCGCACCGGAAGGCTCGACAACGCGAAGGCGACGTTGCAGCACGCGCACTCACTCGCCCGGCAGGTCGGCGAGCGGCTCATCGAGGCCCAGTCCCTGTTCGCACTCGGGGAGATCGCGCTCGCCAGGGGCAACAGCGCCGCCTGCCTGATGCACCTCGCCGAGGCACGCCAGCTCTTCGCGGAGCTCGGCTCGACGGTGTGGCACGCCAAGGCGCTGATCCTCATGTCCGAGGTGCACCAGGGCATGGGAGAGCTCGACCACGCACGGCACGAGATCAAACAGGCGGACGAGTTGCTCAGCCTGGCCGACTCGAAAGAGGCGGACCGGCTCGCCGAGGAGCTGAACACGGTCCGGTCGATCCTCTTCCCGGAAATCAACGACAGCGTCGGCGCTGCGCCGGAATGCTGAGTGGCGCCATTCCGCGAGGCTCGCGGAATGGCGCCACTCAGCTTCTGGCCTCAATGCGTGATTGACCTCATGGCCTTGGTCCGTCCCAGGGCGAGTCCGCGAGCACAGACACGTCGCTGCGTGCGGTGTCGCCCTGGCCTAACGCGGTGGCCGGCGCTGCGACCACCAGTAACCCGGCGGCGCCCGCGAGCGTGACGAGCGCGGCGGCGGCGATCTTCTGCAGACCGGACATGATTTCTCCCTCGCGTTCTCGGACCGGCAGGAGTTCCTGCTCGAGAACGAGTCAACGACAGCTCGCTTTGCGTTGACATTTCGGCGGTTAACTGTCCGCTATCGCCGGGCGATAGCGGACAGAAGGGGCAGAAGTAGGGACCTCGGGGAGATTTGCGCTGGTCAGGATCACGCAAGTTGGAGGCGAGCGCGATGACCGAGACCGTCCTGCGGATCGACGCGGACGACGTCCGGCACATCCTCGAGACACTGGACCCGGTGGCCGTACTGGCCGAGGAGCTGATCAAGGGGACGATCAACCGCCGGGACAGCGGGCCTGCCCTCCGGCTCGGCCCGTGGACCGGCGGCGACGGCGACCACCTCCGGGTCGACACCTCCTCGGACGGCCTGAGCTGCGTGATGCCCGCCGCGGCGCTGCGCATGGCCCACGCCGCCGCGCTCTGCGCACTCGCCACCCGTGAGCTGCTCCCACCGGGCGGCATCACCGTCGCGATGCTCGGCACCCGGCAGGCGATCCAGGCGCAGCTCGCCGTCATCGCCAGGCACGTGCCCGACATCGTCCACGTCGCGGTGTGCGTCACCGACGAGAACGAGACCGGCGCGCTCGACCCACGGCTGGTCGACGAGCTCGACCTCACCGGCATCGGCCTGTCCGTGGTGACCGCGCCGCGCGACTCGCTCTTCGGCGCCAACCTGGTCGTCGTGGTGAGCGAGGAGGCGCTGACCGACGGTGCCGAGCAGGCCGGAGTCAACCACCTCGCACGGGGCACCGTGCTGGTGAACGCCTCCGGGCACGACCTGCCCACCGCCCTGGTCGACCACGCGGACCAGATCTTCGTCGACGACCTCGCCCTGCTCGCGGCACACCCCGACCGCTACGTCGTCGCCCGGCACCTGCGGCACCTGAGCTCCGGGACGGCGTGGACGCGAGACCACGGCCACCCACCCGCGATCTCCGCGGACCTCGGCCGGCTGCTCGCGGGCACCCACCCCGGCCGCGAGCAGCACGCCGACACGCTGGTGGTCGAGCTGCTGAGCGTGAGCACCCCCGACGCCCGCCTCGCCCAGACGATCGCCGAGACCGCCGTGCGCCTGCGTCTCGGCGTGCAAGTGACGACATGACCAGCACGGACGATGGCGCCAACGCCGGATGGAGGGTGACCAGCATGGCCGACGAGATGCACGAGGACGACCGGGAGCTCTGTCTGGGCCAGCGACACCACGGTGCCCTGCCCCGCGCCGCCGACGGTCTCCGGATCTGTACCGGGTGCCGCGACCAGGCCGAGGAGAACCTGGTCGAGCTGCCCGAACTGTACGAGATGTGCGCCTACATGCTCGACGTGCGGCCCGCGAAGCCGCAGGAACGGGTCGGCGGGCACCGGCCACGCGGCATCGTGCTGCGCGACGCGGCGGTGAGCATCCGGTCGGACATCCTCTGCGTGCTCGCGTCGTGGTGCAGCCTGGCGGCGACCGAGCGCGGCGTCCCCGGGCCCGACGAGCTGAGCATCCCCCGCCTGTCGACGTTCACGCAGGTCCACTTCGAGTGGCTCACCGCGCACCCGGCCGGCGCGGACTTCACCGACGAGCTCGCCGAGCTGGTCGACCGGGCCCACGCGGTGCTGGCACCGGAGCCGGCCGCCGAGCGGCCGCTCGGTCCCTGCCGCAACCCCGGCTGTGACCGCACCCTGCGTGCCGACGAGCACCCGCCGAAGCGGATCCGTTGCGAAGCGGGTCACGAATGGCCGCCGGAACAGTGGCTGCTGCTGATGCGCGGCGGCGGGCCGGACTCCATTGTGGAGGGTGGCGAATGACCGGGAAGGTCCGCCGCAGGACGGTGCCCACCCAGCTCGCCGCGCTGGCCGCGGGAGTTCCGGAGGCGACGATCCGCAAGTGGGCGAGCCGGGGCAGGCTCACCCGTTACGGCACCCCTGGCCGGGCCGAGTACGACCTGGCCGAGCTGTACGTCCTGGTCGCCGAGCGCGAAGGCGCCGAGGTGACGTAGGCCGCGCGGGAAATCAAGCGAGGAGAGGGCCATGGAATACCATGGAGAATGGTTCGCCGAATGGGCGCCGCAGCTGTGCGGCAAGCCTGTCGACGGGCACCTCGATCACCTCCTAGAATCCTGCTTGACAGCCACTCAAGCTTCTGTCACGCTTTCTGTCAGCGGAGCTGTGTCCTTTTCACGAATGCCCATTCACCATTCTCGGTGAATGGGCATTCGTGTTTTCGGCTCGGTTCGAGCAACATCGAAAAGAGAGACAACATGCGAATCGAAATTAATGTGCTCGGCCCCCTGGAAGTCGGCATCGGCGGCGTTTCGGTGGTGCCGACGGCGAGCAAGCCGAGCCAGCTGCTGGCACTTCTGGCGCTCAACGCCGGACGCGTCGTCATCGTCAACACGCTGACCGACGAGATCTGGGCCAGCCATCCACCCCGCAGCGAGGTGGCGACGCTACACACCTACATCATGAAGCTGCGCCGGAACCTGGACATGGCCCTGGCGGGCCAGGGTGGCCCCACCGCCAAGGACATCCTGATCACCCGGCGCGCCGGCTACCTGCTGGCCGTGGAGCCGACCGCGGTGGACGCCATCCGCTACGACCAGCTCTCCGCCGCGGGCCGGCAGGCGGTCGACGACGGCGACCACGAGCGCGCGTCGCGGATGCTGGCCGAGGCGCTGCGGCTGTGGCGCGGCCCCGCGCTCGCCGACCTCCCGATCGGTCCGCAGCTGGCGATCGAGGCCATGCGGCTGGACGAGAACCGGCTCGGCGACCTGCACCTGCGCATCGAGGCCGACCTCAAGCTGGGGCGCCACCACCAGCTGCTCGGCGAGCTCGCGACCCTGTGCCTGCGGCACCCGATGCTGGAGAACTTCTGCGTGCAGCACATGATCGCGCTGTACCGCAGCGGCAGGCAGAGCCAGGCCCTCGTGGCCTATCGCAGGCTGCGTGCGGAGATGGTGGAGAACCTCGGTGTCGAGCCGTCGCCGCGGGTGCGCCAGCTGCACCACGCCATCCTCAACGGCCAGCCGGCGGTCGAGGACCCGAACGCGATGTTCAACGTGTGACACCGCTCCGGCCGCGTCAGCCGAACAGGTCGATCAGGCCCGCGTAGCCGACCTCCTCGATGCGGCGGCCGGACGTCGCGAAGTAGTCCGCGTCGCCGCGGATGCCGTGCCCTTCGACCATGCGGTTCATGAAGTTGAACAGGGCGCACACCATTATGGCGTGGTGCAGGGCGCGCTCGTCCCAGCCCGCGGCCAGCACCTCGTCGGCGTCGGCCTTCGTCACCGACGACGGCGCGGCCGTGAGCTTGCCGGCGAAGCGCAGCACGGGCCGCATGCGTTCGTCGACCGGCGCCGTGTCCAGGTCGGCGACCGCCGCCGGGGCGGCGCCCGCCGCAATCCCGCAGGCCTCCGCCGTGACCGTGTGCACGCCGTGGCAGTAGCCACAGGCGTTGCGGCCGGAGACGTACGCCGCGATCAGCTCGCGCTCGCCCGCGGTGAACGGGGACGGACCGCGCATCACGACCTCGTGATAGTCGAGCAGCGGCCGGGACGTCTCCGGATAGGCGCGGAAGACGTCCATCAGCACGGCGTCGTCGGGCAGCGAGTTCAGGTGCGGCACTTCTCGGCCCTTCACGAGTCGGTGACTACGGCCTACTACGGGCTTGCTACGGCTTGGTGCACAACCGGTCGATCTGGGCGCGGCGCAGCCAGCAGGCCGCGAAGTACACCCGCTGCGCGGCGCCGGCCGCCACACCGGCGGCGGCCACGACGTCCTCGGCCGCCGACCACTGCCTGCGCAGTGCCGCGGACCGGAACCCGGCGACGGGGGCCACCGCGGCCAGCCGTGGCCGGGCCGCCTGCCACCGCGCGGCGCCCGTGGCGAGCACCGCCGCGAGGGTCAGGTCCGGCCGGGCGCCGTGGCGCAGCTGGTCCACGACCAGGGTCGCGGCGGCCGGGTCGCCTTCCGGGTCGTCGGCCGCCACACCCAGCCCGGCGAGCAACCGCTCGGACTCCAGGCCCATCAGCAGCACACCGATCTCGGTGCCGGGATCGTCGTCGACGGCGGGAAAGGAGAAGACCGTGTCGTACCCACCGTCGTCCTCGTGCTCAGACATGTGCCACCGCCTGGTCCCGCAGGCCTGCCGCGACGCTCGTGGCGATGCGGGCGGTCGCCACCCGGTGGCCGTCGATGTTGCGCCCGGCCGGGCCGAGCACCATGCAGGTCGCCGCGCCCGCCGCGAACACCCGTGGCGACGCGCGGAAAGCGAGCGTGCGCTCGTCGAGGTCCGGCCAGCCGTCGCGTGCCGCGACGACGTCGTCGGGCAGCAGCCCGGCGCCGATCGACGGGACCGTGCCCAGCGCGAGCCACACGTGGTCCCCGGCCACCCGCCCGCCGTCGGCGAGCGCCACCTCGCCCTCGCCCACCGCGGCGACCTCGGCGCCGCGGTGCACGGTGAGCCGGCCGTCGGCCTCCGCGGCACGCAGCTCCGGGCGGAACTCGAACATGACCGAGGCACGCCGGTGGCGCCCCATCAGCGCCATGCGGTCGGCCCACGGCACGTTGTCGAAGCGCACCCGCCCTTCCGCGCGGAAGAACGACGCGTTCACATCCGAGCACTGGTACCGCTCGGACTCCTCGCGCAGCACCCACGACACCCGCGCGCCGCGCGCCAGCGCGTTGTGGATGAGGTGTGCCGAGGTCAGCCCGGCGCCGACGACCACCTCGTGCCCGGCGGTCGCGGGCGGTGGCTCGTCCCAGTACCCGACGGCGGCCGGGCGCGCCCCGGTCCACCAGCCGGCTGGCGCGGCGCGCCGCTGTTCGCCCTGGCACAGCACGGCGTACCGCGCGTCGATCTCGAACCCGTCGGCGAACCCGTCGCCACGGACCGTCACCCGCTCCGGTCCGGGATCGAGCGCGCGGACCGCGCCGCGCCACAGCCGGGCGGGCACCCCGTGGATCGCCGCGGTGTGCCGGCAGTAGGCCTCGAACACGTCGACGGGCACGACCGAGCGGTGCCCGGCCTGCGACATCCGGATCTCCCGGCGTTCCACCGGGGTGAGCAGCGCCCAGTGCATCCGGGCGAAGTCGCGCAGCTCGCAGTCGCGGTAGCCCTCGACCCCGGGGTGGTGTTCGTAGGGCGACCGCAGCACGCGCTGGCCGATGCGGTCGATCCGGTCGAGGAACCGGCCGGCCGGCCGGCCGTCGCGGTCGACGATCACGACGTCGTGCACCCCGAGGTGCCACAGCGCCGCCGCGACCGCCAGGCCGGCCGGGCCCGCGCCGACGACGACCACGTCGGCGGTGCCGGGCAGCTCGGCGATGGCGGGCGGCGCGACGGACCGCCCCGGGTAGTCCGGCCAGTGCCGGTGCCGGGGCGAGTCGAGCAGGTCGGGGTGCGGCAGGAACCTGGTCACCCGATGACCGTGACGGGCACGATCACCTCGATGGTCGGCCGTTCCGGCATCCCGTCGGTGACCATCTGCTGCAAGAGCTCCTCGGAGTGCTGCGCGCTGTCCGAGGAGACCGGGCTGTACCTGGCATGCGCGTATGCGGGCCTGCGTACCTCGGTCTCGATCTCGAACACCTTGAGCACGGCCTCGCCGGGCCGGACCTCGCCGTCGAAGAACGTCAGCCGCCGCATGTCGGGGGTGAGGAAGGACCTGCCGAACTGGCGTGACATCACCAGCGCGTCGCCACCCTCCACGAAATGGGTGTCCTCGTCGGTCGTGACCTGCATGGCGACCCAGGTCTGGTCGGTCAGGTTGGTCTCCGACTTGATGATCTGCCAGCGTCCCGGCTCGGGCAGGTTGATCGACACCGACACGTCGTAGTCGACGACGTCGATGGCACCCGAGACCATCAGCACCCGGCGCCGCACGTCGGCGACCCCCGCCATCTGGATGTCTCGTGCGCGAACGCGCGCCGAGACATCCAGACCTGGAACCTCAAGCGACGACATGTACAAAGACCTCCCGGACTCCTCTCGGGGTGACAACCCCGGCGGACGCGTGCCGCCAAATCAGCGTCGCACACCATCCGGTACCGCTCAATACTCCGGTCCGTCTACAAAGGACCAGAGATCAGGCGGCGGAGCCAGTCGCGGGCCGGGTGGCCGCAGCACCGGGCAGGGGCGCACCGTAGGTGACCTCGACCCCGCGGTCCCTGGCCGCGCGGACGATGCCCGGGACCGCCCGCTCGGCGAGCGCCGCGATCGTGAGCGCGGGGTTCACCGTCAGCGCACCCGGCACCGACGAACCGTCGGTGACGAAGATGCCCGGGTGGCCGCGCAGCTCGTGGCGGTCGTCGAGGGCGGAGGTCGCCGGGTCGTCCCCGATCCGGCAGGACGAGAGGGGATGCACCGTGTACGCGCCGACCAGGTCGTTGGTCCACGGCGCCACCGTGGCGAGGCCGTCGCGCTCGAGGATCTCCTTCGCCGCGGCGTCGGCCTGCGCCCAGCCACGCAGGGTGTTCGGCGTCGGGTCGTAGCTCAGCGGTCCCGTGCCGAGCATCTGCTGGGAGATGCGGTAGGCGTTGCCGGTCGGCGGCGGCGGGCCGAACACGCCCTCGTTGTCGTCCTCGGTCATCAGGAAGATGGTCAGCCACGACTTCCAGCGCTTGAGCATCTCCTTCTTCTCCTTGCCGAACCAGGTGGCGCTGGTCTTGCCGGGCACCTGCGCGAGGATCGTGCCCAGGCCGGGCGGGAAGTACAGCTGCTCCATGGAGAACCGGGAGTATTCGGGCAGGTCGCCGTCGACGTTGTCCCAGCACGCGACGACGGGCCCCTTGCCGATCTGGTTGGCCTCGTACACCGCGCCGTTCGGCCTGCGGAGGCCAAGCACCTCACCGACGCGTTCCTCGTTGATGATCGCGGTGTTGAGGCGCTCGCCGTTGCCCGAGAAGTACCGGCCGACGCCGTGCGGCATCGTGCCGAGGGTCTGCTCGGAGCGCTGCAGGATCACCGGCGTGGCGCCGGCGCCCGCGGCGAGGACGATGATCTTCGCGTCGATGACGCCGCTGCCGGTGCTGACCCGGTAGTCGACCTCGTCGATGTTGTTGTAGTGCACGCGATAGCCGCCGTCCTCGGTGCGCGAGATCTGCTGGACCTCGTGCAGCGGGCGGATCTGCGCGCCGTGTGACAGGGCGGCGGGCAGGTAGTTCAGCAGCAGGGACCGCTTGGCGTCGAACCGGCAGCCGGCCATCATCCAGTTGCAGTTGGTGCACTTGGCGGTGTCGATACCGACCGGGACGGGGTTCGCGGTGTGGCCCGAGTGGTGGCAGGCCGCGGCCCACAGCCCGCCCGCGTAGCTGATGTCGTTCCAGTCCTGCTGGCTCACCGGCAGCACCTCGGACACCCGGTCGTACCAGGGATCGAGGGTCTCCCGGCTGATCGAGGCGGGCCACATGCGGCGGCCGATCGACCCGTGCCGCTCGAAGACGTAGCGGGGCGCGCGCGGCAGCGCGGCGAAGTAGACGACGCTGCCGCCGCCGACGCAGTTCCCCCCGAGAACGCTCATGCCGTTCCCGGCGACGAAGTCGAACACCCGCGTGTAGGACTTGCCGAGGAGGTAGTCGTGGTCGAAGTCCTTGCCCTCCAGCCACGGTCCGCGTTCCAGGACCACGACCTTCGCGCCGCCCGCCGCGAGGTGGTAGGCCGCGATCGACCCGCCGAAGCCACTTCCGACGACCAGGACGTCGGTGTTCTCCACTGCGCTCATTCCGGGCTCCCGGATGCGGTCGTGCCGGGGTGGCGCTTTGCCAGCTCCTGGCCGTAGCTGAAGTCTTTGAACCGCCACAGCCCGTCGCTGTCGGGCTTCGCGAAGCCCATCTGGATCAGGCCGGGGTGGCCGTCGGCGATCGCCTCGGCCGTGCTGCGGTGCGCGGCGCTGTCGAAGGCCATGTTGCTGAACATCGCGAGCAGCACCCAGCCGTTCTGCTCCGGGTGGCCGGGCGCGGTCAGCCGCGCGACCAGCGCCACCCGGTCGTCGTAGTCCAGCGCGACGAACGGCGGCACGTCGTCGTCGAGGACGCGGCCGTGCTCCTCGGCGTACGCGGTCGCGTGCCCGTTGAGCGTCTGCGCGAGGTGCCCCAGCCCGGGGGCGACTCCCGTCGCGGGGTCGTTCAGCAGTTCGAGCGCACCCGCCTCGACCGCGCCGGGATCGTCACAGACACCGGCGATCGCGCGGTCGTCCCGGCTGCGTTTGACACCGGGGACAATCGTGTCCGCAAATGCCTCGAGGGTGCTTTCCCGGGCCTCTTCGCCGAATTCGGCGGCTGCTCCCACGACTCCTCCTGTCAGGGCCGCACGCCGGATGGACAAAGGAATGGAACCGTTCCGGCGACGGTCCAATTCTGCGTGGCCGGCCACTTCGACGCATCTTCTCCCGTGCCGCCCTCCCGGCCGCCGACACCGCGCTCCAACTGCGAAGTCGAACGTCCCTTGAGCCGCCGTCGACCAACTTTGAGTCGCGGATAGTCCGAACGTCGAGCACGAAAGGAGTCTGGTTGCCAGCAAATTCCTAACACCTTACGGTCGATTCATAGAAGACGTCGCGATAATCCCTCAATTGATCGGCGCCAGCAATGGAAGATTTCATCGTAAAAGCGGTGGAGCGCGTAATCCGCACGATGCAGGACGACCTAGGAGAACCGATCACCATCGATGACATGGCGCGCACCGCCATGTTCAGCAAGTTCCACTTCTCCCGCATGTTCCAGCGGGTGACCGGGATCTCGCCCGGTCGCTTCCTGTCCGCGCTGCGCCTGCAGGAGGCCAAGCGCCTGCTGCTGACGAGCTCGCTGACGGTGGCGGACATCAGCCATCTGGTCGGCTACAACAGCATCGGCACGTTCAGCTCCCGGTTCCGGATGAGCGTCGGGGTCTCCCCCACGACCTACCGGCAGTACGACGGTTTCGTCGCGCCGCTCGAGGAGCACCCGCCCCGGCACGGCGACCTCGCCACGGTGCACGGGCACGTGCACCACGCGGCGACGGTCCGGCCCGGTCACATCGTGCTGGGCATGTTCCCCGACCGGATCGCGCAGGGACTGCCGGTCCGGCACACGACGCTCGACACGGCAGGCAGGTTCACCATCACCGGGGTGCCGAGCGGGACGTGGCACCTGATCGCGCGGTCGGTGAGCGTCCGCTACGGCGGATCCGTCGCCGCGGACGAGGTGTACGTCGCCACGCTCGGTCCGCTGACGGTCGTCGAGGGCGCGCCCCTGCGGCCGATCAGCATGTGGCTGCGCCCGAGGCGGATCTTCGATCCGCCCGCGCTGCTGGCCCAGCTCGACGAGACCATGCTGGCGATGAGTGCACGGGTTCCCGGCCGGGCTGAGGAGGTCGCCCTGCCGGGAGCCTGACCACGAGGAGAGAGCGCCCCGTCCAGCACAGCTGGGCGGGGCTTCGCTCTGTTGTACGGACAACGCCGGCCGGCCGGAGTCGCCCGCGCTCACGCGGCCTTCGACGCGTGGCGCCGGAACTGCGCCCTGATCCGCTCGCGCCACAGCTCGTAGGCCGGGGCGCCACCGGGGCCGGCGTCACCCGGCGCGACCGCGACGGTGGCCGCGAGGGTGACCGCGTTCTCCACCGACTCGCCGGTGAGCACCTCGACACCGAGCCTGCTGTGCTCCGGCACGTGCCCGGCCGCGACCCGGGCGGTGCCCGCGAAGACCGCGCCGAGCGCGACCTCATCGGCGTAACGGCCCGCCAGCGCGGTCAGGTCGGCGAGCCCTTCTTCGGCGCAACCGCCCGCGAAGGTGGCGGCGAGCCCCACCCCGCTCCACAGGTCGGCCCGCCGCGCCTCCGGGAACGCGGCGATCGCGTCGGCGACCCGGGCCGGCCGGGCGCCGTGGATGAACCACAGCGCACGCCCGACACCCTGGTCGGCCGCACGGGGGAAGTAGTCGGCCCGGCCGGCCCACGGGTAGGGCTTGAAGGGCCGCTGCTCGTCCACCACCTGGCGGGTGTGGAAGTAGGCCCGGTCGAACCCGTAGCCGTCGACGGCGAGCCAGCTCATCGTCGGGAAGAACGGGACGCCTTCGAGGTCGGGCATGATCCCCCGCCACAGCACCCTCGGCAGCCGCGCCATCGCGAAGCCGATACCGATGTAGGTGAGGAAGATGTGCGGCAGCCCGGGACCCTCCAGCAGCTCCTTGGTCCGGGTGCCCCGGCCGCCGGCCATCGCGTCCCGCACCGCGTAGGCCATCGCCGCGCCCTCGTAGGCGAACCCGCGCAGCTCGGGCGAGACGGTCGCGAGACGTCGTTCGACGTCCCAGAGCGCACGGTGCTCGATCCCCCACTCGAAGCCGCACACCACCGACTGGGGGATCGACTCGAGGTGTTCGGCGGCCGGCGCGTCGGCGCCGGGGAAGCCCCGCTCGGCAAACGTCACCGAACGCAGCCTCGGCGTCAGCGCAAGTCTGCGCAGGGTACCCAGGATCGCGGGCATATGTCGGGTCCTCTCGGCTCTGTTCCCTTACTTCCGGGCTCGGGGCGGTGTCAGCACGCGATGGCGTCCGGTACCCATTCGTTCACCACGAACCGGGGGTCGTCGATCGCCGGGTCGCCCAGGAGCACGGCCTGGTGCAGCATGCGCAGCCGCGGCGACGGGTCGACACCGAACTGGTCGCGGATGGTCGCTCGCATGTCGTGGTAGACCTCGAGCGCCTGCCCCGGCCTGCCGCAGCGGTAGAGCGCGAGCATGTACTGCGCGCGGAAGTTCTCCATGTACGGGTGCCGCGCGCACAACGCCGCGAGATCCCCGAGCAGCTGGTGGTGGCGGCCGAGGCAGAAGTCGGCGTCGATGCGCAGCGTCAGATCGGTCAGCCTGCTCTCGGACAGCCGCGTCGCCTCGATCTCCAGGTGCGGGCCGAGGGACACGTCGACGAGCAACGGCCCGCGCCACACCGCCAACGCGGCCCGCAGCATCCGTTCCGCGGTCACGTAGTCGCCTTCCGCGCCCGCCGCGCGGCCGGCCGCGGCCAGCCACACGTACCGGTCGGCGTCCAGGGCCTCGCGGTCGAGCCACAGCGAGTAGCCCGTCTGCCTGGTCTCGAGGATCTTCCTCGACCGGTACCGATCCACGCCGGGCAACGTGTCCGCGATGAACTTCCGCAGCTGCATCACGTAGGTCTGCAGGGTCTTGTACGCGCTGCGCGGCGCCTTTGCCCCCCACAGCTCCTCGATGAGCGTCGTGGCGGTCATGACCCGGCCCGCGTTCAGCGCGAGCACCGCAAGCAGGTGGCGAGGCTTGGCCGCGGACGGCACGATCGAGACACCGTCGATGTTCGTCTCGAATGTTCCCAGCACATTGATTTCAGCTTGCATGGTCTGCTCATTTCACCGGTGCACGTCCTGGCAGAGTAAGACCTCGGGCCGTTGCCACGAATATCCTGAAATGCGGAGACGCCGACAACGCTCTGGCGTGCGGTTCCTTCCCCCTCCGCACAAGGAGAGTAGCTCTGTCACACCGCCGCGTCGCACCCTGGAATCCGTCAGTCGGGCACGAAGGCGGTGAATGTGAACAACTCGCGGATTGCGATAGTCGGCGTCGGCCTGCGTTATCCGGACGCGACTTCCCCCGGCGAGCTCTGGGAAAATGTGCTCGCCGGTCGCAATGCGTTCCGGCTGCCGTCCGGCGAACTCACGCCCGGCCGCCACCACGCCGCCGAGCTCGCGGACGCCACCGCCGACGCGCTGACCGACGCCGGGCTCCCCCGGCACACGACCGGCCTGCCCATCGCATCCGGCGACCCGGCCATTGCACCCCTGCTGTCGGTCCTGCTGGCCGCGAAGGAGCTGGCCGACGGCGACCTGGACGTGGCGATCGCGGGCGGTGGCCCGCCGGGCAGCTGCGGGGTGGTCGTGCTGATGCGCGAGGCCGACGCGCTCGCCCGCCACCGCCGGATCTACGCCTCGATCACCGGCTGGGGCGAGTCGGACGCCGGCGAGCGCAACGACGACGAGAGCGCCCACCGGCTCGCGCTGACCCGCGCCCACGAGCGCGCGCAGTACGGCGTGGCGACCGTCGCCTACGTCGAAGGCCACGACACGGGCGCCGCCGTCGACGCGCTCGCGGCCCTGCGCCGCGCGGCGGAGCCGGTCGCGCCGGCGGCCGCACTCGGCACGCTGGCCGGCAACCTCGGCCACACCACGGCCACGGGCATGGCCGCGCTGATCAAGGCGGCGCTGGCGGTGCACCACCAGACGATCCCGCCCGGCACCGGCGCCACCTCCGAACCCGCGCCTGCCACGGACGCACCGGTGTACGTGCCCGACGACGCCGCCCTGTGGCCCACCCGGCTCCCCGTGCGTGCCGGGGTGTCCGCGACCGGATCCGGCGGCGCCGCCTGCCACGTCGCGCTCGAGGAGGCACCCGGTCGCGAACGCCGGACCGGCATCTCCCGGTGGGCCGCGGCGCTGGTCACCGGGCGGCAGGATACCGACCTGCTGCTGGTCGACTCGGACTTCGCGGACGAGCTGGCGGCCAGGCTGGCCCGGCTGGCCCGGCTCGCGGCCCGGCTGTCCACCGCCGAGATCACCGACCTCGCCGGCACGCTCGCGATCAAGCAGCGCGGCGGCGCCTTCCGCGCCGCGGTGGTGGCCGGCGACCCGGCGACCACCACCCAACGGCTTGCCGCGGCGGCCGCCGCAGCCAGCGAACACACGACTCCGCTCTCCCCCGCGGACGGCGTCTTCCTCGCCCACCGCACCACGACGCCGCGGATCGCCTACCTGTTGCCCGGCAACGGCGCGAGCCACGGCGCCCGCGGCGCACTCCGCCGCCGCTTCATCCTGGCCGAGCACCTGTTCGGGATGGCGGGCCGCGACCAGGGAGCGGACGCACTGGTCGTCGCGGGCTCGCTCGCGGGTCTGCGGGTGCTGCACGCGCTGGGCGTCGAGGCGGACGTCGCGGTCGGACACGGCGTCGGCGAGCTGACCGCGCTGTCCTGGAGCGGCGCGCTGGACGGCGGCGAACTGATGCACCTCGCACGCGGCGGCGACCGGGCCGAGGTCGTCTTCCGCGCGCCGCGCAAGCCCGCGGTGTCCACCACCGGCGACGAAGTCGATCCACACAGGACCCCGGGTCGCCCCGAACCGATGTGCTTACGAGGCAAGGCGCTCGACGTGATCGAGGGCGCGGACCTGGCGATCGAGGTCGGCCCCGGCCGCGCCCTCGCCGCGTCGGCCGCACGCGCGGCGCCGGACACGCCGGTGCTCGCCCTGGACACCGACAGCTCGTCGCTGGCGCCGCTGCTGTCCGCCGTTGGCGCGGCCTACGCGCTGGGCGTCGCGATCGACCCGACCCCGCTGTTCGCCGACCGGGTGATCCGGCCGATCACCGAGGAGGACTGACATGGCCGCGTACCACGAGCCGCAGCCGCGCACCCAGCCGGTGGCGGTCCTGCGCACCGGCGTGGAACCGGAGACCGACCAGCGCGCGCTGCGCGACGTGATGGCCCAGTTCGCCACCGGCATCACGGTCCTCACCGCGCGCGGCTCGGTGGCCCACGCCATGACGGCCAACGCGTTCACGTCCGTCTCGCTCGACCCGCCGATGGTGCTGTGCTGCGTGGCGCGCACCGCACGCATGCACGAGACGATCCTCGACGCCCGCGGCTTCGGCGTCTCGGTGCTCAGCAGCGAGCAGGAGGGCCTGGCGCGGTACTTCGCGAGCCGCGGCCGCCCCAGCGGCATGACGCAGTTCGAACGGGTCGACTGGTTCCCGGGAAGCCAGACCGGGGTGCCGCTGCTGACCGGCTCGCTCGCGTGGCTCGAGTGCGACCTCAAAGAGGTCTACGAGGGCGGCGACCACTCGATCTTTCTCGGCCTGGTGCGCAGCGCGCGCCGCGGCGCACCAGGTCAGGCACTGCTGTTCATCGACGGTGGCATGCACCAGTACGAAGGGCCCGCGGCGCGGTCCGCCTGACATCCCCGGAGGTTTGATCCATGAACACGGAACTGGACGAGGTGGGCGCAACCACGCCCCACGACGACCGGGTCCCGAACCACGAGTGTTACCGGCACGTGCGCCGCAACGTGACCGAACTGCTGACCGAGGCGCGGCCGTCGGCGAACTCCGCCGTCCCCGCGTGTCCGAAGTGGACTCTCCGAGGGCTGCTGACGCACCTCGTCGGCGTGGCGGCCGCCGCGATCGGCAACTTACCCGGAGGGCTGTCCACCGCCGCGTCCCCGTTCGCCGGCATGGACATCCCGGAACTGCTGGCGCAGTGGGAACAGCTGGGCGCGGCGGTGGACGTGCTGCTCGCCGAGAAGGGCGGCAAGCACGGCAACATCCTCGTGATGGACGCGTTCACCCACGAGCTGGACATCCGCTACGCGCTCGGCGCCGACCTGCCCGCGACGCACCCGGCGTTCGCCGGCGCGTTCACCGTGCTGACCCGTGGCTTCGCGACGGCCGTGCACGAGCACGGGCTGCCCGCACTGCGCCTGTCGTCGGGAAGTACACAATGGACGATCGGTGACGGCGTGCCCGCGGCCACGCTGACGGCGACCCGCTACGACCTGTACCGGTCGCTGTCCGGGCGCCGCAGCCACCGCCAGATCACCGCCCTGGACTGGAACCGCGACTCACACCGGTGGCTACCGGCTTTCACTTGGGGCCCGTTCACGCCGCCCGTCTCTCCCGTCGAGCCCGTCGGTCTCCTCCGGCGCGTCCAGCCGGCCTGACGCCGCCCCGAACTCGCGCGCGAACACCTCCGCCGAGGCGAGCACGGACGCCGTCGCCGCCTCGGCGGTGTCGCCCGCGCCCACCATCAGCGTGACCAGCTGGCTCTCGAAGCAGCGGTCCGCGTCGCACGGCTCGATCAGGTAACCGCCGATCTCGAGCGTGACCTGGCCGTGCATGGCGAGCCACATGTGATGCGCCACCAGCGTCGCGTCCTCGTCCGCGAACCGCTCGCTCGCGATGCAGCGCGCCGTGCACTCGACGACGCGGATCAGGTTGAACCGGCCGTACTGCCGGTCGGTCTCGGTGAGCTCGAAGCCGGCGAGCGTTCGGCCGCCGAACATCACCGAGTAGAGGTGCGCGTTCTCCACCGCCGTCGCGCGGTACACCCGGCCGAGCAGCGCCAGGTCCGCGACCGGGTCCCCGGACGGCCGGCTGCGCTCGAACGCTGCGGCGAGCCTGCCGAAGCCCTCGTGCACCATCTCCCGCACGAGGCCGCTCATGCTGCCGAAGTAGGTGTAGACCGCCATAGTGGAGGTGCCTGCGAGCTTGGCGATGCGCCGGCTGGACATCGCCTCCGGCCCCTCCTTCGACAGGAGGCGCGCGGAGATTTCGATCAGTTCCTGGCGGGTCGCCGGGTCACGAGGTCGTGGACTCACGTTGACATCGTTGCATAACGACGTTAGCTTAGTAGTACAACACTGTTATGGATCGTGGGTCACGCCGCGACCCCTGCCCGGAGAACGCAGGTGCAGTCATGAACGAGTCCCGCAGGGAAGACGGCACCATCCCGCACTCGTCGTTCCGCCTGGAGACCGGCATCGAGGTGCTCGAGGAGTGGTCGGAGACCGCGGGCCAGTCGGCGAAGAATGCCGTGCACAAGGCGCTCTTCGCGATGATCGACGGCACGCTGTTCCGCACCTACCGGATCGTCGACGACTACCAGCGGCCCAACGAGCGGTTCGTCATCGTCAAGGACAACCTCGTGATGAAGATCCGGATCCACTGCTTCGACTCGTTCGGCATCGTCCACATCGGACCGCCCACTGCGGCGGCGCGCTACGGCGAGCGTCGCTGAGCCGCCCGTCCGCCCGCGAGACGCTTGCGGCACAAGGCATGCGCGGATAAGACAGCGCCGCCCCGCCGGGTCATCCTGGTAGCAAGCATGCGACGCGAGAGGACAAGGCGCGTGACACAACGAGACGTGATCTCCGACCTGACCGCCGACGCCGAGGACTTCGAGGGACTCGTCACCGGTCTCGACGAGGCGGGCTGGCGGCGCCCGACCCCGGCACCCGGCTGGACGGTCGCCGACCAGGTCGCACACCTGGCGTTCATCTTCCGCCTCGCCGGCACGGCGGCCAGCGACGCCGAAATGTTCGCCGCGATGGCGGCGAAGGCCGCGGCGAACTTCACCGCCGCGGTCAACGCCGCGCTCGCGGACTACGCCGAGGATCCCCCGGAGGTGCTGCTGTCGCGCTGGCGCGCCGAGTGCGACTCCGCGATCAAGGCGCTGGCCGCCGTGCCGGCCGACCAGGTCGTGCCATGGCTCGTGCGCCCGCTGCCCCCGGCGGTGCTCGGCTGCGCGGGCATGATGGAGATGTTCGCCCACGGCCAGGACATCGCGGACGCACTCGGCGTCACCCGCGAGCGCACCGACCGACTGTGGCACGTCGCCTGGTTCACCACCCTCACCTGGGACTTCGGCTACCAGTCGCGCGGCTTGACCCCGCCGGACACCCTGTTCCGCTTCGAGCTCACCGCACCCTCGGGCGCCACCTGGGAGTTCGGCCCCGCGGACGCCGAGCAGCGGATCACCGGTCCCGCCGAGGATCTCTGCCTGCTGGCCACGCGCCGCCGGCACCGCGACGACCTCGCGCTCACCGCGACCGGCTCCGACGCCGACGCCTGGCTGGACATCGCTCAGGCCTACCGCGGTCCCGCCGGCGAGGGCAGGCGGCCCGGACAGTTCAAGGTCTGACAGTGGTCCTGGCGGTCCGCGGCGCGATCCAGGTCGACCGGGACGACCCGGCCGACATCCTCGCGGGCACCCGCGAGCTGATCACCGAGGTCGTCGACCGCAACGGGATCGGGCCGACCGACCTGATCAGCATCGTGTTCACACTGACCCCCGACCTGACGAGTTGTTTTCCCGCCGCCGCTGCCCGCGACCTCGGGCTCGTCGACGTACCGCTGTTGTGCGCGACGGAGGTCGCCGTCCAGGGCGCGCTGCCCAGAGTGGTCCGGTTGCTCGCCCACGTGGCGAGCGACCGGCCCCGCTCCACGGTCCGCCACGTGTACCTGCGCGGCGCGGTCCGGCTGCGGCCGGATCTCGCCGCATGAACAAGGAGGCGCCGTGGTCGTCGTGATGAAGCCGGGCGTGGCAGCGGGCGAGGTGGCGGCCGTCGTGGCCTGCGTCGAGGCAGCCGGCGGCCAGGCGTTCGTGAGCCGGGGCGTGCACCGGGTGATCATCGGCCTGGTCGGCGACGTCGAGGTGTTCGCGTCGCTCGACCTGGCCGCGATGCCGGGCGTCGCACAGGTCACCCGTGTGTCCACCGAGTACAAGCTGGTGAGCCGCGAGCACCACCCGGAGCGTTCGGTGGTGCACGCGCGCGGGGTGCCGATCGGCCCGGGCACGGTGACGCTGATCGCCGGCCCGTGCGCCGTGGAGACGCCGGAGCAGACGCTCGCCGCGGCGCAGATGGCGCAGGCCGCGGGCGCGACCATGCTGCGCGGCGGCGCGTTCAAGCCGCGGACGTCGCCGTACGCGTTCCAGGGGCTCGGCGAGCTCGGCCTGCGGATCCTCGCCGACGTGCGCGTCGAGACCGGGCTGCCGATCGTCACCGAGGTGACGAGCGCGCACGATGTGGCGATGGTCGCCGAGTACGCGGACATGCTGCAGATCGGCACCAGGAACATGCAGAACTTCGCGCTGCTGCAGGCGATCGGCGAGACGAACATGCCGGTGATGCTCAAGCGTGGGATGAACGCGACCATCCAGGAGTGGCTGATGGCCGCTGAGTACATCGCGCAGCGCGGCAACCTGGAGATCGTGCTGTGCGAGCGCGGCATCCGCACGTTCGAGACCGCCACCCGCAACACCCTCGACATCTCGGCGGTGCCGGTGGTCCAGCAGCTGTCCCACCTGCCGGTGATCATCGACCCGTCGCACTCCGGCGGCCGCCGGGAGCTGGTGCTCCCCCTCAGCCGGGCGGCCATCGTCGCGGGCGCGGACGGCATCATCGTCGACGTCCACCCGCGACCGGATCTGGCGCTGTGCGACGGCGCGCAGGCCCTCGTCGCCTCGGACCTCGAGGTGCTCGCCCGGTCGGTCACCGACCTGACCGCGTTCATGGGGCGCATTCCCGCGAAGCGCCGCTACCGCAGCGCCGGCTGAGGGGTGCCCGGCGCGCCGGGCACCCCTACATCGTCCCGCATCACGCGGCAGCGGATCCCGACGCCGTACCGGGGACGGTGAGCCACGTGCTGATCCGCCGGGCCGCCGTCAGGCTCGACCACGCGGCCAGCTCGACCAGCGCACGGTCCTCCGCGGTGGTGCGCCGGAACGCTTCGACGAGCTCGTCGTCCACCTGGTACGAGGCGAACGCGATCACCAGGGCGAGGCGGCCTGCGGCCTGGTCCGCGGCCGGCAGTCCGGCGACCGCGTCCCCCACCCACGACCGGCTCAGCCCCGGCGCCTGTCCGTCCCAAGCGGACAGTCGCGCCCGGACCAGGGCGCGCACGCTCGCCGGCACCGACCGGGCCCCCGCGGCGTCGACCGCGGCGTAGGCGCGCGCGAACGCGTCGGCGACGACCGCGTTCGGCCGCGCCCAGGCGAGCTCGTCCGGCACCGGCACCGCCGGCAACAGGTCCACCGACGTACCCGCGGGCGGGCCGTCCGGCCCGGGCCGCAGCACCCCGCCGAGCACCTTCCTGGCGGTCGGCTTGGCCGACTCCGGCACGTGCGGGGGAAACGGCGACTCGCTGAGGAACACGTTCACCATGCGGTTGTAGTGGTGGAAGGCGACGGCGACACCGATCAGCTCCGGCGCCCGCTCCGGCGGGAACGGCGGTGCCACCGGCCCTGCGGACGACGCGCGGGCCCACTCCTCGTACGCGTGCCGGTCACCCGGGTCGGGAATGGCGTCCAGCGTCATCCCGTGCACGTCGGCGCAGTACGGGCAGGAGTTCGCCACCGACACCCCGGTTGCGACCGCCTCCTTGCTCGCGCGGTCGGCGATCCCCTGCGCCAGCAGGGTCTCCCGCAGGATCATCCACGACGCGGCCATGGTGTCCGGTGCGGCGGAATGCAGGGCCACCGGCGGTGCGAGCATCTTGAAGTCGCGCTCCACCTGCCGGTACACCTCCGCCACCAACCCGTCGGCGTGCCTGCGCTTGATCACCCGCACGTGGCGGGTGTCGTTCAGCGACCGGCGCACCGCGAACCGGACCAGCATCGCAACCATCTGGAGCTCCTCGCTCAGGTCGAAGGGGTCGCGCGGGCCAGTACGGCGCCCACCACGAAGTCCGGGTACCGCTCGGCGATCGCGTCGACGTCGGGCAGGATCGTCACCTCGCCGAGCCCGGTCGCCTCGAACGTGGCGCGCCACGCCGCCGGCGTGAGGAACCCGTGCGTCGGCCGCTTCACCGGGTCGGTGGCGACGTCGGTGAAGCTGTCCAGGAAGTCGAAGATGATCTCGGCGTGGATGGGCCGGCCCAGCTTCGTCGGCCGGACACACTCCGAGACCACGACCGTGCCACCCGGCTTGAGCGCCTTGGCCGCCTCGGCGACGACGAAGTCGAGATCGGGCGCCACGTGGAAGCAGTTCACCGAGTAGACGACGTCGAACGTGCCCGGCTCGACACCCTGGTCCGCCCACGGCAGGGTCATGTCGAGCCGGGCCGTCTCCACGACCGTCGACGGCGCCGCGGCGGCGGCCACGGCCTTGTCACCGTGCCGCGCGAAGGTCTCGGCGACCTCGGTGAACCGGTACCGCGTCACGGCCGGGCCGAGGGTGCGCAACGCGTACTCGGCGGCACTGCCGCAGCCGCCGCCGATCTCGAGGATCTCGAACGGACCGCCGCCGGCCGGGGCGAGCCGGGCCAGCGCCTCCGCGCCGACGGTGTTGTTGATGGCGTACAGCGGGTTGTCGTTGGAGAAGTACTTCAGCCACAGCGGCAGCTTGTCGGGCGCGAAGAGGATCTCGTCCCCCGTCGCGTCGCCCGCGAAGTAGCGCTTCGCCTCGTCCACCAGCGTCCGCAGGATGTCCACCGCCACCGCGGCGCCCGGCTCGCGGCCGGCGAGCTCGGCCGCCACGGCGGCGAAGTCGTCCGGCCGCTCGGGCCCGGGGTAGTACCTGCCTTTCTCCCGCTCGAGGATCCCGGAGTCCGACAGCCGCTCGTAGAGGAACGTCAGCGGGATCGTGCGCCGCCACGGGATCGACAGCGCCCGCTTGGCCTGCGCCACCGTGATCCCCGCGTGCGACGGCAGCGCGCCGATGGTGTCGAGGATGCCGTGCGCGGTCGCGTCGACGAGCCGCGCGAACGTCTCGTTCACCGCGAGGAACCGGTACGGGAACAGCGCACGGACCCGCTCGTCGGCGATCGCCGCGCGCAGCTCCGCGAACTCCCCCGCCTTCGGATGCTCGTCGGCCGGGCCGTAGGGGTGTGCCGCGAGGTTGCTCATGGTGCTCACCGGCTTTCCGGGATCGGGTCAGGCCGCGGCGCGACCGGTGCCCGCACTCCAGTCGCGGACGAACATGGGGAGGCCGCCGCCGAGGCGCAGCGACATCATCGGCTCCGGGGTGACCTGGAACCCGGGCACCCGCGCGAACCTCAGCTCACGCATCAGCGTGGAGATGATGAAGGCGGCCTCCATCATCCCGAGGTGGTTGCCGACGCAGAACCTGGGCCCCGCGCCGAACGGGATGTGCGCGTAGCGGGGCCGGTCCACCGTCGCGTCCGGGTCGAACCGCTCCGGGTCGAACCGGTTCGGCTCCGGCCAGTACCTCGGGTGCCGGTGCAGGGTGTACGGGCAGATGAGGACCTCGGCGCCGGCCGGCACGTGGTAGCCGCCGACCTCGTCCGCCTCGAGCGCGCGGCGCGGCAGGATCCACACCGGCGGGTGCAGGCGCATCGCCTCCTGCAGCACCATGTGCGTGTACCGCAGGCCGTGCAGGTCCTCGTAGGACGGTCGGCGGTCGCCGTAGACCGCCACCGCCTCCTCGTGCAGCCGGGCCGCGACCTCCGGGTGCTTGCTGACCAGGTCGAGTGTCCAGCCGACGGTGCTCGCCGTCGTCTCGTGCCCGGCCAGCAGCAGCGTCACCAGCTCGTCCCGCATGCGGCGATCGGCGACCCGCCGGTCGTCCTCCTTGGCCGTGGAGGCGATGAGCCGGGTGAGCACGTCGTCGCCGGACGCGGACGGGTTGGCCTTCCGGTGCGCCACCAGGATCCCGACGACCTCCTCGAGGTGGGACCGGGCGGAACGGAACGCCCGCTGTCCCTTCAGCGGCAGCCACCTCGGCACCAGCCCGAGCGTCTCCATCTCGAACATGGCCTGGTCCTGCACGGCCTCGAAGGAGTGCTCGACCCCGTCGTAGGCACCGAGGTCGATGTCCAGCAGCGTCGCGCCGAGCACGCCCAGGGTGAGCGCGGTGATCTCGGTCAGCACGTCCGCGGGCGCGTCCGCGCCCCGGTGCGCACGCAGCCTGCCGACCAGGCCGAGCGCCTCGTCGATGATCACGTCGGCCTGCGCGGCGATCCGCTTGTGCTGGAACACCGGCTGGATGGTGCGCCGCTGTTCCTTCCACAGCGCACCCTCGCTGGTCAGCAGCCCGTCGCCGAGCGCGCGCTTCGCCTCGGTGTAGCCGATTCCCTTGTGGTAGTTGGCCGCGTTGTCCGCGAGCACGTGCTTCGCGTGGTCGGGGTGGTTGAAGATGTAGAGCTTCTTCGGGCCGATCGCCACCTTGACCGCGTCGCCGTACTCCCGGACCGCCTCGCTCATCAGGCCGAGGCGGTCCGCGCGGAGCTGGCGGAGGATCCCCAGGGCCGCCCGCCGGGGCGGCCCTGGGGGCACGCGGCCACCGCTCGTGCTCATGCCGCCGCCGGGCGCGCGGCGGGCTCGCCCGCGTCGCCCTCGTCGGAGACGGCCGCGACCGGCGGTGTCTCTGTCTCTATCTGCGCCTGCTCGGCCTCGGCCACGGCCTGCTCCTCGGCGGCCTTCTGCACGAAGTGCAGGCCCCACAGGAACATGCCGCGGATCATGCACACCGCCGCTGTGGCGATGAACAGGCCATAGGCGATGTGCATGACCATGAGCAGGCCGTAGATCAACGCGACGCCCGCACCGAACGCGAACTGCGCGCCCGGCTTGGTCGGCGTGGTGCCCGGGTCGGTCACCATGTAGTTGGTGTACAGGATGAACGCGACGCCGGTCATGACCGCCAGCGCACCCGGGATCGCCGTGTCGAACAGCAGGCCGCGCACGATCGCCTGCAGCGCGAAGAAGCTCAGCCAGCCCATGATCAGCCACATGCGGCCGGTCAGCTTCGCGTTCAGCATCGTGCCCGTGATGATGATGATCCCGGGCAGGATCCAGCTGCCCCAGTCGTTCAGGCCCTCGGTGAAGTGGTACGGCGGTGCGATGCTGCCCCACGGGAACAGCACGAGCACCATGAGGATCCCGAAGTTGGACGGGTTCATGTAGTGCCGCAACCTGCCGCGCACCGGTGCGCGCAGGATCCACTTCGCCGCCACCGCCAGGGTGACCGCGAAGATCATCACCCAGATCCGGTCGTTGACGTAGATCAGCATGTTCAGCGCGATGCTGGTGATGTGCGCCGGGAACAGGAACTCCATCAGTCCCTTGAACCCGTTGCCCGCGTAGCGGGGCGCGCGGCCCTCGACCCGGGAGCCGATCTTCTCCAGCACCAGCTCGACGGTGTAACCCGTGGCGATGGCGACGAACGGCCAGATCCACGGCTGCTCGAACCCGAGGAAGATGTAACCCGCGGTGTTGAAGACCGAGATCGAGATGGCGAACCTGCGCAGCGCGGTGATGTGCTTGGGCTCGCGCTGCGCCGGCGGCCCGCTCGCAGGCGGCTGCTCGTCCGGTTTCGCTTCCTGGACAACCATTTCCGTCCTCACTTCTCCTCGGCCGAGTCGCCGAGCACGAACTCGTGCTTGCCCTGGCTGAGCTCGAACTCCTGCTTGTGGGTCTTGCCCTGGCGGTCCCGCCACTCCAGGCACGTCGTCACCGTGCCCTTCGCGTCACCGAGTCCGATGTGGACCTCACTGCTCCGCTTGCCGGCGTGGCCGCTGCCGCCGTCGACGCGCTGCACGTACTTCTTGCCGTCGGCCGTGGTGACGGTGACCTGCGCGCCGGTCGCGGGTGAACCCGGTGCCGGCGCCTCGCCGACCTTCTCCCCCTGCTCGTGGATGAGCTTCAGGTTCAGGTAGCCACCGGCGTCGGGCGCCTCGTTGTGGTAGTAGACCGGTTCGGCGTACTGCCGGGCCACCGCGAGGTCGAGCCTGCCGTCGCCGTCGGCGTCGCCGGTGGCGATGCCGCGGGTCGGGACCGGCACGGCCAGCCCGATCTCGGGGGCGATGTCGGAGTAGCGACCGTCCTTGCCCTTGACGAAGAAGTGCAGCGTCTCACTGCCGGCCAGGTCGTCGCCCGCGTTGGCGTTGGGCCAGAAGAACGGGTTGGACACCACGGAGTCGTTGGCCATGGCCAGTTCCTGCAGCTGCGGCCAGCGGTTCGTGGCACCCTTGATGAACCCGTTCGTCACGGCGATGTCCAGCTCGCCGCGGTTGCTGAAGTCGGCGAGCTTGTTGTCCCACGACCAGCCCGACCACGCGGTGCCGTCCGCGCCGCTGACATCCTGGAACGGCGCCTCGCCGCTGCGCAGCTGCGCCCGCAGATCCGCCTTGTCCTTGGCCTTGTTCATGTAGTGGAAGTTGCTCTCCACGATGCCCCAGCCGACGGTCAGGTTGGACACGAACGCGTCGTAGAGGCCGTCGTGGTCGGTGTCGCCGAAGTCGATACCCATGCCCTTGAACGAGTCCTCACCGATCCGCTTGGACTTCGGCGTGCCCGGCGTGCGGGTCGTCTCGAGGTCGGTGAAGCTCACCTTGCCCGGCGTGGACCGGTTGTACAGGAACCGGTCCTGGCCGAAGTCGTTGGCGATGTACAGCTCCGGCAGCAGGTCGCCGTCGAGGTCGTTGGCGCTGACCGCCAGCGTCCAGCCGTGGCGGGCCTCCTCGGGCAGCGCGTCGTCCGGCGCCGCCTCGAGCTTCACGGTCGGGTTGTCACCGGCCGTCGCGCCCTTGCACAGCAGGATGTGCTTGCCGCCACCGTTCTGCGCGTGGGACAGGGAGTGGTTCATCGCGACGCTGCCGTCGATGTCCGGGTCGAGGATCGGGCTGTCAGGGAAGTAGTTGCCGACGAACACGTCGTCGTGGCCGTCACCGTCGAAGTCGGCCACCGTGGCGGCATTGGAGTTCCACTGTGGACCGTTGTACTTCCCGTCCGGGTCGGTGTTGTTGCCCGGCACCGCCTCGGCCGCGACGAACGCGTCCGCGGAAAGCCCGTCGTGGTCCGCCCTCTGCAGGTGGATCACCGGCGTGCGGCCCCACATGTAGATCAGCAGGTCCATCCGGCCGTCCTCGTTGAGGTCGGCGGGCACGCAGCCCATCGGCGCCATCACGTCGTTGACCGGCAACGGGTCCGGCTTCAGCTCGAACGGCTGGTACCGGTCACCGCGCGCGTCCGGCACCGGTGAGACGATCACCTGGTCGGTGCGGGGGTCGACGACGCACAGGTCGTTGGGCAGGCCGTCGCCGTCCAGGTCGTTCATCGCGACCGCGGCGCCCACCGAGGAGATCCACGCGTCGATGTGCTTGTACGCCTGGTTGACCTGCCGGATCGCCTGCTGCTTCGCCGAAGCGGGCAGCGCGACGCTGTGCTCGGTGAACTTGTACCCGTCCGCCATCTCGTTCCTCGTGTCGGCCGAGCTCTGCGGCAGCGTCACCGCGAAGTAGAAGCCGACGACGACCACGAGCGCGATGACACCGGTCAGCTGCCTGCGCAGCAGGCCAAGTACCCGCGTCATGTGTTCACACCTCCAAGGGAAACCAATGCCTCGGCGAGCCGCTGCCGCCAGATCTCGTACGCCGGCCGGTCACCGGCCGCCTGCTCCGCCGGCCGCAGGTCGTCGGCCATCCAGGCGGCCTCCTCGGGCGTGGTGCCGCACAGCACCTGCGTGGCCAGCTCCGAGTGCGCGGGGACGATGCCCGCGCGCACGCGGGCGTTCGCGGCGAACGCGCTGCCCTGCGCGAGGTTGCCGCGGAACTCGCCCGCCCGGGACACCAGCGTCCGCAGCTCCCGCTCGGCGGCCGCCCGGTCGTCCCCGCCGCCCGCGTAGGTGGCCGCGAGCCCGACGCCTGCCCACAGGTCGGGGCGCCGCGCCGCGGGGAAGGAGTCGAGCAGGTCGGCCACCAGGACCGGGTCGGTGCCGCGGACGAACCACGCGGCGCGGCCGATGCCCTGGTCGATCGCGTTGTTGGCGTAGTGCCCGTGCGGGCCGCCCGGCCATGGGAAGTTCGGGTCCTGGAACTTGGCGTCGACGTAGCGCGCGGTGTGGAAGTACGCCTGGTGGAAGCCGTAGCCGTCGAGCACCAGCGGTGCCAGCACCGGGTCCAGCGACGCCGGCTTGGGCCAGCGGAACCGCGGGAGGCGCGCCATCGCCCAGCCGATCCCGACGTAGGCGAGGTACTGGTAGGTCCCGCCCTTCTCGGTGGCGAGGAACCGGCGCACGTTGTCCGACCGGCCGAACGGCATCCCGTCGAGAATCGCGAGGCCCATGCCCGCGCCCTCGTAGGCGAACCCGCGCAGCCAGTCCGGCAGCTGCTCGATCGCCGCCTCGGCGTCCGCGGGCGTGCGCGCCTCCACGGCGTTCGCATAACCGGCGAGAAATGTCTTCCCGACCGTCTCGAGACGTTCCTGGGCGGCTGGGGATTTCTTGTGGAAGCCGCGCTTCTCGAGGCCCGTCTCGGACACATTGGGTGTCAGAAGGCGCCGCCGGAGCGCCCGCCATGAACTGTTCAAGTGCCATCCCCTAACCGTCAGCGAAACGGCGTCGCTATTTCTGTCGGTATCCAGAGTCAGTCGCGCGATCGAGATCGCGCATCTCCGCTGATGCGGCGACACGACATTTTGGAAGAAGCGATCCGGACGGCACTTGAAGAGAAGGTAAAAGCCACACCGCTGGGGCACGCTTGGTCCCAGCATCAGGGAAAAAGCGTGTCGAGGACTGTTGCCGATCTTCGGCTTCACGCCGCGGTGTGCGGCCGGCGTAATTCGCACGCCGATTCGGTCGGGTGGTCGTCGAGAATGGGGTACAGGTTGAGCACCGAGCGAATCGCGATCGTAGGCATCGGACTTCGTTACCCCGACGCCGCCAGCACCCAGGATCTCTGGGAGAACGTCCTCGCCGGCCGGCGTGCGTTCCGCAGGCTTCCCGACGAGCGGATGAACCAGGCGGACTACTACTCCCCTGATCCCGACGCACCGGACCGCTTCTACTCCACGAAGGCGGCCGTGCTGCGGGACTTCGAGTTCGACCGGCTCAAGTACAAGGTCGCGGGCAGCACCTTCCGGTCGACCGACCTCACCCACTGGCTGGCGCTCGACGTTGCCGCGCGGGCACTGGCCGACGCCGGCTTCCCCGACGCCGAGGGCCTGCCCCGCCAGGCCACCGGCGTGGTCTTCGGCAACAGCCTCACCGGTGAGTTCGCGCGGGCCAACCTCATGCGGCTGCGCTGGCCGTACGTGCGGCGCACGCTCGCCGCGGCGCTGGCCGCGAAGGGCTGGGACGACGACGAGACCGCCGCGTTCCTGCGCGACCTGGAACCGGTGTACAAGGCGCCGTTCCCGCCCATCGACGAGGACACCCTCGCGGGCGGGCTCGCCAACACCATCGCGGGCCGGATCTGCAACCACTTCGACCTCGGTGGCGGTGGGTACACTGTGGACGGTGC
>Ga0164241_10000815_pt1 | contig 46467 bp, 35 predicted proteins | sample OricomyardsoilBY_FD_108780 | JGI IMG/M metagenome (GOLD analysis project Ga0164241, IMG submission 108780) | Backyard soil microbial communities from Emeryville, California, USA - Original compost - Back yard soil (BY) | ecosystem: Environmental > Terrestrial > Soil > Unclassified | place: USA... | reverse complement strand
GGTGCATGATGAACACCAGGCCGGTGCACACCATCATCCACACGTTGTTGGCCGTGAACTCGCCCTGCGTTACTTTTGGAGCTTCCTCCGCCAGCGCGAGCGCCGGTGTGAGAGCGAACAACAGGCTAGTGCCCATCCATGCGATACGTTTTCTGCTCATACTGATCTCCTGGTGGCTAGCCGGCTCGGTGCCGACAGCTCCTCACGAAGCGCTGTCAGTTGGTCGCCCGATCGACATGTCAGCGCGGTTTCGCAGCTGCAGCGCTGCGGTTACGAGCCAAGAAAACGACCCTATCGCCGCTCCAGCAGCCAGAGGCCTACCGTGGTTACTAGGTGCGCCGGCAACATGATCAAGGACGCAAACGCCGCGTAGCGTAGAAAGCTCGGCACGCGCACGCCGGCTCGTTCGGCGATGGCCTTCACCATCAGGTACCGGGAGCGCTGGCGCCGCGTCCGCCAACGCGACTTGCACAGGGAAGCCCGGCCGAAACGGCTCGGCCGCGCGCTGCTGGCAACGGCTTCGAGCTCATGATGAGCCAAGCGGGAGGGCCGACGCGCCCTCGTTTCCGCTCATCAGCACCTTTTGCGTCGGGATGGCAAAGCGGATATCGAGCTCGGCGAACTTCGCAAAAATGTCGAAGTTGATGGCCTGTTGATGATCCATGTACACGTTGTAGTCGGAGGAGCAAACGTAATAGACAACCTCGAAAACGAGAGAAAAGGTCCCGTACTCCTTGAAGTGAGCACGATCGAAGCGAGTCCCCTCCCTTGCCCGCACGATCTGCGTGACAAGCTCTGGTATTTGCTTCAGCCGCTGCAGGTCGGTCCCGTATTCCACGCCAAAGCTGAAGACCACCCGTCGCTCGGCCATACGTTTGAAGTTGCGGACCCTGCTCTTGGTGAGGTCCCCGTTGCCGAACACGATCTCCTCCCCGCTCAGCGCTCGCACCCGAGTCGTCCGGAGCCCAATCTTTTCGACGGTGCCCATCTCCTCGCCGACGATGATGAAGTCACCCAGGTTGAAGGGACGATCGAAATAGATGGAAAGCGACGCGAATAGGTCGCCCAGGATGTTTTGTACCGCCAGCGCGGCGGCGACACCGCCAACGCCGAGGCCGGCGATGAGCGCGCTGATCTCGAACCCCAGCAGCGATAGACCGGACAGCACGAGGAGCGTCCAGATCGTGAGGCTGGCCAGGAACGCCGACGCCGACGCGGCGGTACGCGTCGCGCCATCCGCGTCGGCCGGCGCCCAGCCTCGCGACAGACGCCCGACCAGGGCCTGGAGACTCAGGCCAATTTGCACCAAGGTGCAGAGCGAGATAGCGACCCGCGCGCCTCGCTGAGCGGCTGGCGACAGGGAAACGTATTCCGAAGCGACCCACAGCGCGACCGCCACGAAGAAGACGACGCGCAAGCTCCCCACGACGCCGACGACGATATCGTCGATTCGGGTCCGCGTCCCTTCCGCCCATCGTCGCGCGCGCCCCACCGTCACCCGGCGCGCAACCGTCAAAGCCACCACGATCGCCACCGCGAGCAGAACGGCGATCACCCAATTTTGGAGCGTCGTGCCCCAAAGACGGCGCGACAGGTGCGTGGTCAACTCGTGCATAGCGTCGTCTTCGAGCACGACGGCGCATTTGTCAAAGTACAACGTTGCCCCAGGCCCGCCACGAGGGTCCAGGAACCGAGAGCCTCACTGAGAGCGAGTCAAATCGACACGCCCAACCGACGAGCGTCAGGAAGCGAAGAGCAGCAAGAAGCGAACGCCTCGACCTTGCCACCCGGCTCCCAGCGTTGGGTCGCTTGGTCGGCCCAAAGCGCTTTCAATCGAGTTGCCTGGAGTCATGGCTTCTTCAGCACGGCGAGGTTGGTATCAAGGATCGCAAAAGTTGGTCCGGCCGTCCCGGTTGATCTTTACGGGTGGCTTGGCGACCTGCCGCGAAAGGTCGAGGTAGTAGCAGTCGCGCGCGCCGTTCTCGAGCTCACGATTGTAGTAGAGGGCCGTACCGCTCGAATCGAAGTAGAACGAGCGCAGCGTGCCCTCACCGGGGATGCGCACAGGCTTGGGCTCGCCACCGGTGTCGTAGCGAAGATCGACGTAGGCGCCTTCGTAATCGGGGTAGATGCCCTTGGCGTAGGCCAGAAATTCATTGTGCGCGCTGAACTGCACGTACTTGTATTCGCTGTCCGGAGGAATGGAGTCGATGCGGTCCCTCGAATGCTGACCACTGAGACTGAACAGCAACAGCTGGACCTCCGAGCTTTGGTTCCAGCGTTCGGGAATGACGGCCAAGTCCCCGTCGCTCGAGAAGTACGGTCCCGCGTCGGTGATCGCGTTTCGCGTGATCGCGTCGTAGCTATACTCGGTGCTTTCCGCGGGATCGAGCAGGGTCACATCTTGGGCCCAGTCGGACAACGTCTCCCAGAGAATGATTTGCTTGCTGTCGGGCGTAAACGAAGCGAAGGAAATGGTCTCCTTCGACGCGATTTGGGTCGACTGGAGTGAGTAGGCGCTCCCCGTTCCCAAGAACGCGCTAGTGACGCCGGCTTTATCCTTGACCAGCAAGAACTTGCTGCCATCGGGGGACCAAAGGAAGGAATCGTCACCCGATGCCAGCTCCCTAGGCACGCTACCCGGGTGGGTTTCCATCACGTAGATGGGGTCGTAGCCCGAAGCCGAGGGTTGCGATTCGTAGATCAACTCCTTGCCAGTCGGACTCACGTTCAATATCCACAAGTCGTCGATGGCTTGGGCCAAAATCGACGCGCTCCAGCTGCCGCTATTGCCGCTCGCGAGCTGAATAGCCGACTGCTTGTTGACCTTGGACGTGGTGAAAAAGGCGAACTCATCGAGGGATGTCCATTCCCCGTAGCTGTTTTCATTGTCCGGATTCGTCGAGCTGAGCACGCGCTGGAACGTGCCGTCATTCTCGTACTCGTAGATTGAAATGCCGAATACTTCGCTCAGGGCGAAGGCGCGACCAGACCGCGCCCACCGCATGCCCTCCCCCGGAATGGGAACGGCCTTTTCTGGGCCACCGGGGCCGAAGCGCACGGCTTGAGTCACGGGCTGATACGGTGACTTCTGCCAGATGACGAAGGTGTAGAGTTGGTGGTCGGGGGACCAGTACCCGCCACGCCCCAGTTCCCAGCCCGGCTCGAGCGGCTCACTCAGCTTGATGGGCGTCATCTTACCGAGCAGGCCGCGCTTGACCGCATAGACTTCGGTGACACCCGGCGTGTCGTCGTCGGCGTGGTACACGATCCAAGGCGATTGATCGGTGAACACGCAATTGCCGCGCTCACTATCGGAGCATTCGAGGTTGGGTTCGCAGATGCGCGGCTCACCTGCGGCGCAGACCCCCCCGACGCAAGCTTCCTCTCCGTTGCATGGCTTGCCGTCGTCGCAGGCCTCTGAAGTGGCGCAGGCCTCGCCAGCCGCCGTTGGCTCGAGGTCCGCCGTACCGCCTTGCCCGGCGGCACTCGCCCGAGATGGCTCGCCCGCGCCCCCCGCGGAGGACCGTTGCTCGTCGACCGCTCCGCCCTCGCCGGCAGCGGCCCGAGCAGCCCCGGCCGGCGCGCCGCTCATGGCCTCGCCATCGCCATCTGCCGCGCCCCGCCGAGCGAAATCCGAGGAGCAGCCCGCCAGAATGGCCAGCGAACCCCACCCGACGGCGGCCAAAACTCGATTTGCAGTCATTGTGCCGCCCCATCGGCCTGGCCGGAGCGGCGGTTGCTAAGAAACTGGACGGGCCGCCGCAGCCGCCCGCTGAGCTGCCACAACGACGCCAAGCTACAACGGATCGCTCGGCTGAGCCCGTCCCTCTCATCCGAGCTGCAGCGTCGCCCCGAGCACGAACTCGCCCGCTGCCTCGCGGTAGGTCCATTGCTGCAGCTCGACGCGGCGGCGCGCTACCACATCGAGCACGTTCACCGAGTTACCAGCATCGTGACGGATGCGTGAAGAGACCGCGGTGCCGGCGTTGACGGCCCACAGCGGGCGCGGCAACGAGCGCAGCTCGTGGAGCGGGAGCACGAAAGGCAGGTGAATGTGCCCGCCCAAGATGATGTCCGCGCCGGCATCGTGCCAGGCGACGATCGCGGCTTCGGCGCCGTGCACCACGTTTTGGACCTCGCTCAGCCGCGGCACGGCTATCGGCTGGTGGAGCACGATGATGCGAGCTTGCTCTGGCCGGGCCGCTCGCAGCGCGTCGGCGATGCTCTCGCGCTGCTCGAGCGAGATCTCACCGTCGGTATGACGATAGCGACGCGTGGTTTTGACGCCCAGGACCAAGCAATCCGAAGCGCTGAAGCGAGGCTCCAGCTCGGGGCCGAACGCCTGCAAGTATCGAGCGTAGGGCGCGACGGCGCGCGTCACCAAGTCGAACAGCGGCAGATCGTGATTTCCGGGTATGGCCAGCAGTCCAGGGATCGCCAGACGCCGCACGAACGCGGCCGCTGCCGCAAACTGCGAGCGCCGTGCGCGCTGCGTGAGGTCGCCGCTCAACACCAGCAAATGCGGTGCGAGGCGGCTGGACAAGCTGACGAGCGCTTCCACGACTTGCGGCCGCTCGGTACCGAAGTGCGCGTCGGAGACTTGAAGCAGCCGTGTCACCCCGGATCTTCTCCCGGGTCGGCCGGGCGCAACAACCACAGGGGCTGGGCCGCGACGCCAAACGTGAGCGGCACTCGCAGCTGCTCCACTTCACCATCTCGAGCCACCTTGACACGACTTCGACCGAGCCGAGGGCGCACCTGCAAGCGCTCGAAGTCGAAGCTCGTAACGGCGGCAGCCTCGCCCAGCCTCCCCAAGGCGGCTCGCAGGACGAGCGCCAACATGCCCACCAGACCGACCGGACGCGTGACCACCGCCACCAACCGGTGCCGCTCGAGCAGCTCGCTCTCTGGGATACCGACACGCTGCAATTGCAGCCGGTTGTTACCAACGAACAGCGCCTGCGTGACGGTGCTGCGTCGCCCTGCTTGGGCCTCGATATCGATGCGAAGCCGCCGGTGCGGACGCAAGAGGCTGTGGAGCGCGGCCCCGAATGCGATCCAGCGGCTGCGCCCGAGGCGCGCCTTCGCCGCCTCGCGATCTTCGAGCAGCTCCGGATACAGGCCGAGGCTCGCGTTCACGAGAAAGACACGCTCGTTGACCAGCCCGACCTGTACCGCCAACGCGCGAGCGCCGAGCAAGATTCGGCAAGCCTCTCCAACATCGGAAGGAATGCCGTGAGCACGGCTGAAGTAGTTGAACGTGCCGAGCGGCAGCACGCCGAAAGTGCAGCCGCTGCTCAGCGTCGCCGCGGCCACGGAGTTGATCGTGCCGTCCCCACCAGCTGCAACCACGATGCCGCCCGCCGCGCGAGCTTCGGCCACGACGTTTTCGATGCGCGACGCGAAGTCGTCACCGCCGTCGTGCTCGAGCACGGAGAAGCTCCGCCCCGCACCAGTCAAGGTTTCCTCGATGGTGCGCCGAACGTCCTCCTCACCGTGCTTTCCTGACTTGCGGTTCAAAATGACGAACAGCGGTGAATCGGGGGACACAGCGCGGTGGCGCAGGGTTGGCGCGGCGAAGGGCGCAGGCTCGCGGGCGATCGTGGCGGGGGCGTGGCTCAACTTTCCAACTGTAGAACGGCCAGCGGCAATTGGCCCTCGTTTACGCCGTGGCAAGTTGCGCCGGACAACCTGGCCGCTGGCTTCTGCCGGCCACGCTTGGGGGCGCGCCGACGGAGCCGCCACCCTGCGAGGGCGCGGCATCGCTCGGCGAATGCGCGCAAGCGTCAGGAGCCGCTGAGCCCGCGCCGCCGCTGGCGTTACCGCCGCTAGTCGGCCGTCGCGCCGTCCGAGGCGCGGAGCCGAACCAGACGGTAGCCTCCGGCAGAGAAGGCGACGATTGGATCGCCGTCAGCGCCGATGGCCAGGGCAGTTGGCGTGACTCCGCCGTAGGCCACGCCTTCGAGTGAAAATTGCTTGAACCAGACCTGTTCGCCGTTCAAATCGTAGCGCGCCACGAAGGCAGGCCAGGTAGCGGGACGGGGCACCGCACCGTTGACGTAAGTGTTGGCATAGGTACCGGCAAGGTAGATGGCGTCGGTGTCTACCGCCAGCTCACTTATCGTCTTGAACTGGCCGGTCCAGGTCACTCCTTCGATGGCGTCGAGGACCGCGGTGCGCACACCGCCCTGCCTGAACCACAAGAATTTGCCATCGTTCCTGACGGCCGAAAGATGGACGCGATCTGGCACTTCGGCGTTGTTCGAGTATCGCTCGTCGCTGGCCAGGAACACCGTGCTGTCGTCTGTCGAGACGGCAAGCTTGCTGAAGTAGCGAGGCAAAGATTCGCCATCTTCCGCTCGCTGAACGAGCTCGACGCCCCCGAGCGTGTCTCCGATCAGAGCCGGATCCCACGGGCCCGGGCCGGCCGCCTCGAAACGGTCGAGCCGATACCGGAGCCAGATTCGCCAAAGCTCTGTTCCATCTGGAGCCATCTTGGCCAGCCGGTCGTTGTCGTTTCCCTCATCGAGCGCGCTGAGCACGTAGAAGTCGTCAGTGCTGTCTCGGCTGATCTGATGGCCCCTGTTGCTCATGCTGGGCGGAGTCTTCGTCTGCTTGATGAACGACCGTGACCCGTCCGCGGCGTACTTCGCGAAAGCAAGGCCACCTGCCGACGCGGGTGGGTTTCCGGGAGCTTGACCGAAGCAAGCTCCCGTTTGGATCAGCGAGCCGTCGCTGAGCGCCAAGAGCGCCTGGCCGGCGTCGCGGTTGCTCGTTCCCCACTGGTCCGCCCACAGCTGTTCACCGGTTGCCGATAGCTTGCCGATCACCGCATCGAAGTCACCGGCGGAGGTGTGCCCAACCAGCGCCGAATCGAGCAGCGCTCCCGTCACGGCGATGCCTCCATCGGCGGTGAGCACCATGTCGTTTAGCGGTAGATCGATGATTCTGGTCCCTGCGGCAGGCGCTGGCTTGGGCGTCTCGATATGCCAGAGCTCGGTGAGCGCCGCGCTGAACTTCGACAGGCGCCCCGTCTGCGTCCCCATCGCGTAGATCGAGCCGTCTTCCGCCACCGCGAGCCGCGAGAGCACCCCTTTGCCCATGATGCTCGCCTTGGCGATGATGATCGGCGCTTCGTCATCTGCCACAGCCCCGTAGAGCGCTTCGCGATGGAGCACTTTGCCGTCGATGGCCGAGCCCGCGCCGGCATCTCCGTCAGCCTGAGGGCCTTCGGCGGCACCCCCAACACCGGCTCCCGCACCGCCCATCGGCGACGCAGCGGCCCCGCCTTCACCGCCGTTGGTGCTCAGCTCACCGGCCGAGCCGGCCGCATCTGGCGTCCTCGCGACAACGCCCCCCGTCGCTCCTTCGCCACCGCCGCTCTCGTCGTTGGACTGCCCCGCCACCGCTCCGGGCTCGCTAGGTTCGTCTTTCGGGCTCTCTTTGCAGGAGAACGCTACCGTCGCGACCAACGCTGCTACCGCCCAGCCCTTGACTTGCATGCGGCGGACCATATACGCGGCAGGTGCGCCCTCCTACCGCATGATCGGGTGGAATCGAGTACGCGTTGCCGTCGAATGACCGCGTTGGCGATGCGAGGCTGCAAGTCGCGCCACGGGCACCGCGCAATACGAAGCGTGATCGGGCAATTCGCCGCCAACGTCGACTACGACGCAGGCGCCGCCAGCGAGCTGCTTCAGTCGCTAGAAACCAATACCAAGTGCGGCACGTTCGACGAGGAAGCGGTCGCAGCCTGGGAAAGGGCTTTTCCCGGGAAGCTCGAGCCAGGGGAGCGCTACGGCTGCCAGCAAGAGTGCCGCAACGAGCCCGGCCATACCGCGAGCTGCTCCAGCGCAGCCGAGGCGGGGTGGCGGCGGCGCGTTCAGTGGGCGGCGCGGCGTTCGTGACCGCGCATGCGCGTGAGGATCTTGCCCGCGTTGTCTTGGACGGTGATGCTCCATTCGTACTCGTCACGGCCGTGAAAGCGATCCTCGGCCAGCATACGCATCCCCCCGCCCAGCTCCGCCGAGCCGACGAAGCTCTGGCTATCCTCGCGCCACTCGTGGTTGAGGACGACGACGTCGCCCGTCGGAGCCATGAAGTAGTAGGCGCGGTACTTGTCCGTGGCGGCGTCGCGCGACCAGAGGCCAATGAAGGCGCTACCGTTCGAGCCGGTGCCGCGCTCTTGGAGGAACAGCTCACCCAGAATCCACTCGAAGGTGTTGTCTTGGATGTAGCGCTGCGGCTCCGAGCCCGCGCTCTCGACGCTGACCTCGCCACGCCAACGCCCGACGTAGTGCTGCAGGGGGTTCTTCGAAGAAGGCGAATCGCTGTGCATGGTTGCTCCTTGTTTCGAGGCCCAGAGACCACGAAAGCAGGTCGCACGCTTCGCGCGCCTTGCGATGTGTTGACGTTTCTTGCTGCAGACTCAGCCGCGGCTCAAGAGCCGGAACGCCGTGGGCGTCGTCCCCGTGCAGGCGCGAAAGCGCCTTGAAAGCTGGGCCGCGCCGCTGAAACCGGTGCGGCGAGCAACATCGCTGATCGTCAGATTCGACCCCGAAAGGAGGCGTTTGGACTCGGAGATGCGGCAGTGCACGACGTAGGCATGAGGCGACAGGCCCGTCGAGGCCTTGAAGGCGCGTGAGAAGTGGAACGGGCTGAGCCCTGCCAGGGCGGCTAGCCGCTGTAGGCGGATCGTGCCGGCCAGGTGGGAAGCGACGTATTCCTGTACACGCTTGAGCACGAACGGCGGCAGGCCCGAGCGGCGTGGTGCCGGCGGCGCCCCGCTCACGCCGTGAGCGCGCCCGAGCTGCAGGGCGAACAGCGTCGTCGTCAAATCGCCGAACAGCTCTTCCGAGCTGGCCGGCTGCTCGAGCTCCCGCCCCACCGAACCGAGCAGCTCGGTGAGCAGCGGGTCGCGGACCACGCCCCAGATCGGCTCGAGCGAGCGAGCAGCCGCGCGCTCGCCCTCGCTCTCCGCGGATAGGGCGCCCGGATCGAGGTACAAATCGAGAAATTCGATGCTGCGACCTGGTCCAAGCGCGCGCCAGCAGAGCTCCATCGGTGCCGCACCTGCTCCGACCACACATAGCTCACCGGGGCGCACGTCGTAGTGCCGCCAGCGCCCCGTACCGAGCTCGCGCGCTTCGAAAGCGAAACCGACCTCGAGCGGCATCAAAATGTGATGCGCGAGGGAGGCTGGCTCGATGAAGCCGTTCACCTGCGCTGGTTCTCGGCAGCGGCGCGCCAAAGCTTGGGACCATTGACGCGACGCCAGGGTCGGCGCCGGCAGGATGGAACGCGCCCAGTTGGGGCTCCCCAGCCGAGGAGTCGCGCTGTCCGGGACACCCGTGCCGACGCTGCTCGTCATGCCCCCACTCTACTCGAAGGCGCGGGCCGATTCTGCACCAACCCCGCGCCGACGACGACGTTGGGCGCCCCCGCTGGCGCCAGCTACCTGCGAGCCACCAGCGCCGATTGAACGGTGTCATTGAGGCCGCCGCCTTGATCGAAACTGGCACCGCAGAAATTGGTGTCGCTCGTCACGGTCGTACTGTTTCCGGTGCAATCGCCATTGCTGAATAGCGTCACTTGCACGCTCGGAGACGAGAAGGAGAGGAACGACGCTCCAGTTCCGGGGAACGAGATGCAAGCCGTGCCGCTGAGCCCGGTGATGATGGCCGCGCCGGGGTGACAGTCCGAGCGAATCACCCCCACCTCGGGCGCGACCGAGCAGTTGGAGCTGCACAGTACCCCGTCGTTGATGCCGTCGTCGCAAGCCTCGCCGCTGTCCAGAACGCCGTTGCCGCAGGGCAGCACGCCGCACGGTCCGCCGACGTCGACCCCGGTTTCGCCGCTGCCCGCGTCGAGCACACGGTTGGTGCAGTGAGCGGGCACACAGACGTCGTAAGCGGCCGGGAGCGAAAAGCGCGGGCCATTGTTGAGCCCGCACACCAAACCGCTCGCACACTGGGTCGACGAATCGCAATCACCTTGGCCCGCCGTGCAGAGGCAGCCGTTGCAAAAATTCGTGGTACCCGGGGTACCCAGGCAGCTCGAGCACACGCCACAGGAGCCACCGCAGTCGGCCGCCGTTTCGTCTCCGTCCATGACTCCGTTCGCACAATGGGCGCCCGCGCAAACGTCCCAATCGGGAGGCATCCCAAACTTCGGTCCGTTGTTTGGCGCGCACATCAAGCCGGGGCTACATTGGGTCGTGGAGTCGCAATCCCCTTCGCCCAAAGCGCAAAGGTTAGCAGGATCATTGCAATAATTGGCGTCGCCGTTGACGGCTCCCGCTTTGCCCTTCTTGACCAGCTGCTGGAGCGAGCCGACCTCTTCGTCGTGGAGCTCGTCGACGTTGGCGTCGGGGTCCAAGTCGGTGTCCACCGTACATCCGGCGAACGCGAACATGCCAAGCACCAACGACGTACCGATTGCGCGAAGCCTCATGCCGTTCTCTCCTCTACGCCGGATGAATCGCCCGGCTGCGCGCGGAGGTCCGCTCCGCCAGTCGCGGAGCAAAGCCCCCTGTGAGTAGCGCTACGGCGGCACGGGGGCCGAAGATAAGTGCGGGCGGAGAAAGGGCGCGGCCTCAGAAAGCGGCGTTCTTACACAACTCGACGGCGTAGCTCTGGAACCACTGGCCGGCGCCGGGGCCACCGTTGCATTCGGCGGAGCTGCCGTCGGACTCGCCCGGCCGCTTCACCCACAAGAAGGCATGCACGAGGGGATTACCGGTGGCGGAGCCCGGCTTGGAACCGAGGCCGCGGCCAGGCGGGTTGCACCACGCTCCACCGCTCGGACCCTTGCCGTTACGGCTGGTGTCGATGACGAACGGTTTGTTCCCGATCTGGCTCGAGATCGATGAGCCGTACGCAATGGAGTCGGCGTTGGTTTGAAAGCTGGAGACGTTGAGTGAGAAGCCGTCGGCGGCGGCGATGTTGGCGCTCTTCAAGCGCTCCGCCATGCTGCTGGCGTTGACCCAACCCGAGTGGCCTGCGTCGATGTAGACGTGGGCCCCGGCCTGCTTTTTCAACGCCGTCACGGCGTAGGCCAGATTGTCGAAGCGATCGTCGGCGCATTCGCCGTGGGCCAGCGCGTCGGGCTCGAGAATGACGGCGACCTTGTGGCTGCCGATGCCGCTCGCGAACGCGTCGATCCAGCTCTTGTAAGCGTTGCTATCCGCGGCGCCGCCCCCGGATGCGCCCCCGCAGTCGCGGTTCGGAATGTTGTAAGCCACCAGCAGCGCGAGCGAGCTACCGGCCTTGCCGGCGATGGATGACACCGCCCCACGCGCGTCGCCGCCGTTGATCCAGGCGCCCTGCGGGTTGCTGCAGATCTTGTCGAGCAGCGGCTCGCTGCCCTTGCCTCCGCACGCCGGAGAGCCCCCGTCGTTGAACAGCGTGGCGCCTTCGAAGGGATTCGTGGAGTCGGTGTTGCCTTCAGACGGAGTGCTGCCGCCGCCCGAGCCGTCGCAGTTCTCACTGATGGCGACTTTGTCGACGTACAAATTTCGATCGGCGCCGCTCTCGTCTTTGCCGTCGTTGGTAAATTCAATCTTGATGTCGGCGCTGCCCGCGCTCGACGTCAGCTTGAATGGGTATTGCGCCCAGGCGTCGGTGTTGACGTCCACTTCACCGGCCACGTTCCCGCCTACGTGCACCTTCATGTGCGGCCATTCACCGCTGGCCACCGCGCCCTTCGCCGTCACCGTGATGGTGGTCGGGCCGCCTTTGAAATCGTGCGAGCCGGAGATATCGCCCGTCGTCCAAATGTTCCAACCCATGTCGACCGCTTCGCCCGTCGAATGCGTCATGCTCTCGGCTTCGAGGCTCGAGTCGCAAATCATGGGTGTGACCGGTGCGGCGCCACCACCGCTGCTACCGCTGGTCGAGGCAACGGAGTCGGTTGCCCCACTGCTGCCGCCGGTAGCTACCCCGCTCCCTCCCACGCTCGGGATGGTGCTCGAGCCGCCCGCTGCCCCGCCGCCCGTTGCCCCCAAGGTTCCCGCCGTGTCGCTCGAGCATGCGGTGACGTTGCCCCCGAGCGCGATCAGCGCCACAGCGCTGAGCGGAGCCAAGTGAGGAAGCGATAGCAAGCAGCGACGATTCATGAGCAGCGGTTCCTTCCCGGGTTGCAACGCTCAGTTGGGGTAGCACGCCTGGAACCAGTTCCAGTTTGTAAGCCATCGAAACAAGACAGTTTTTCGACACTTTGAGCGGAACAATCCGCGTGGGCTGGCGGCACCGTCAGAGGCGCAGAGCTGGGGTACTCCGACAAATGAGCATTCCTGCGTACGAGGTGACCCGGTCAGAAACTCGCTCACAGGTGAGCTGAAGCCGGCGAACCGAGCGGCCGGGTTCACGGGTTCGGGCTTCGGGCTTCGGGCTTCGGGCTTCGGGCTTCGGGCTTCGGGCTTCGAGCTTGCTCAAGACGCCCGCGCGACTGTTCCCGCGATTCAAAACGAGGTCACATGTGTAAGGAAATTTCCTCAACGATTTCGCGCTCGAGCTGGCGGCGGAGGCCATTCTCCAATTCGTAAGCATTCCGACTACAGCACACGGAATCCTTACGGATGCGAGCATCGCGCTGGAGACCACGGCTGCCGCGAAATCATTGAGGAAATTTCCTTACATGTGTGACCTCGATTGGCGGAGAAAGAAGGGGCGCGCCGCGCGGGTGCGCCGCATCGCGCGGGTGCGCCGCATCGCGCGGGTGCGCCGCATCGCGCGGGTGCGCCGCATCGCGCGGGTGCGCGGGGTGCCGGTGCCGCTACTTGCGCGCCGCTCGACTGGCGCGCTGGCGAAGGACTAGCGGCCGCCGGGCAGACCTGCCGCCAAGCGGTAGTAGGCCTGATTCCAACGCAAGCGATCCATGAACGAGGCCGTCTTCGTCTCGGCGTCGATCACGACTAGCTCCGTGCGAAGCATGGTGGCCAGGTCGCGTAAGGTCTCGGCGTCCACCGCTTGGCTTAGCACCGTGTGATGAGGCCCCCCCGCCTCGAGCCAAGATTCTGCCGAAGTGGGCAAGCTCGGGCGCGGTTTCCAGACCGCGCGCGCGACGGGCAATTTCGGCAGTGGCTCGTCGGAAGGGACGACGTCGATTTCGTTGGCCACGAGTCGGAAGCGGTCGCCGAGATCGCACATGCCAATCACGACGGCCGGGCCGGGCTTGGCGTCGAACACGAGCCGCACCGGATCTTCTCGACCGCCGATGCTGAGCGGGTGAATTTCGCAAGAAGGCTTGGCAGAAGCAATGCTGGGGCAGACCTCGAGCATGTGCGCGCCGAGAATCTTCGGCTCGCCGGGGCCGAAGTGGTACGTGTAGTCCTCCATGAAAGAGGTGCCGCGCCCGGTGCCGCCGCCAGCCGCTTTGAGCGTCGCGAGCAGCGTAGAGGTCTTCCAGTCTCCTTCACCGCCGAAGCCGTAGCCGTCGGCCATCAGGCGTTGCACGGCGAGGCCCGGTAGCTGGCGCAGCCCGCCGAGGTCCTCGAAGTTGGTCGTGAAGGCTCCGAAAGCCCCCTCGACCATGAAGTCTCGCAGGCCAAGCTCGATGCGCGCGGCGTAGCGCAGCGATTCGTGGCGGGCTTGACCGAGCGCCAGCTCGGGAGCGAGCCGATAAAGGTCGGCGTATTCTTTGACCAATGTGTCAATCCGCGCGTCTGCCACCGCGTCTACCCGGGCGACCAGATCGTTGACGCCGTAGGTGTTGACCGACACGCCAAAGCGCAACTCCGCTTCGACCTTGTCGCCCTCTGTCACCGCGACGTCTCGCATGTTGTCGCCGAAGCGTGCGAGACGCAGCGTGCGCAGGCAGGTGTAACCGAGGGCGGCGCGAACCCAATGGTCGATGCGCGCCACCACGCCCGGATCACTGACGTGGCCGGCGACGGTCTTACGCGGAACCCCGAGGCGCGTTTGCACGTAGCCGAACTCTCGGTCGCCGTGCGCGGCTTGGTTGAGGTTCATGAAATCCATGTCGATGGTCGACCAGGGCAGCGAGGCGTTGACCTGCGTGTGCAGGTGAAGCAGCGGCTTGCGCAGCAAGTCGAGCCCGCTGATCCACATTTTGGCGGGCGAAAAGGTGTGCATCCAAGCCACGACACCGACGCACGACGGCTCGCGGTTGGCGTCGTCCAGGCACGCCCGAATGGCGGAGGCGCCGGTCAGCACGGGCTTCCACACCACTTCGGCGGGCAGCTTGCCGCTCTTGGATAGAAAATCGCTGATGCTGCGTGACTGCTCCGCAACCTGCGCCAGGGTTTGCGGCCCGTACAGCTCCTGGCTACCTGTGACGAACCAGATTTGGGGTTTCTCGGCTCCGGGGATCTTCGTCATGACTTGCGGTTCCTTGGGCGTCGCGGCAGCGCGCGATGGATAGCGCACTTACAAACTTCGGTCCCAAATGTCCAGGCCGCCCAAACGCCGCCAGTTCGTGGGAGCCGCGCGCCTTAACGAGTCGGGTCCAAGCCGCAGCGGCACGTGTCGAGCGAAGGGCTCACGAGGCGCTTGACAGACGACTCGGGGCAAGCTGGCGCCAAGGTCGGATGCCCCCCGGTCCGGCATCGGGCGGTACCGCATCGGGGGGGCACGGCGACGACCGCCGCGGGCACGAACGGGCAAACCTCAAAGGCCGGCAGCTCGAACGTTGCCGGCAGCCCGTGGCGCCCACGCCCGAGACCGACAGCCCCACCGCGATACCGGGCGACAGCTTGCGCTACTCGGCCCCGAGAAGCACCACCCCGCGCACTGCGGGCGCCGCGGGCAGCAGCGCGGGAGGTCAGGTGACGGCGGGTGGTCCGCCCAGCGCCGACGAGCACGCCGGACGAGCGCGCTATAACTCGCGGCCGGGCGCCAAGCGGCGCCTGCCTCAGGCCAAAATTTCGGGCATTGTCTTGCTGGTTTTGTCCCAGCTGCCCCAGGTGTCCACGTCGAGGCCCATGACCTGCTGGAGCGTGAGCACGAGCTCGGTCACCTTGCGCCCGGGGACTCGAACGTGGCGGTTACCGGGCAGCTTGCCGCCGGCGTGGCCCATCAACACCACGTGGTAGTTGGTCATGAGGTGATCACGCGGGGAAGCGAGCTCGCTCACGCCGTAGATGAGCGTGTTATCGAGGACGCTTCCAGCTCCCATCGGCGTTGCCTTCATGAGCTTCGCCAAGTCTGCATATTGGCTCATGATGTAACGCTCGATGGCTCTAGGCTCCGGACCGTCAGAGGCGTGCGTGTACGCGTGGTGCTCGGCGAGCTGCAGGATGGGATAGGTGTTGTTGCTTTGCGGGCCCGACCACTGGTGCGAAAAAACGCGCGTCAAGTTGCACGAGAGCGCAGCCACGATCAGCTGATTGATGGCGTGACTCTTGGCCGTCGAGTCCGCGAAGGTCAGGGGCGGCGCTTCCGGCACCCTGCACGCGCCCGTACCGGTGCCGCTAGTGCCGCCGCTGCCCACGGTCGGAAGTCTTTCTTCCACTTCGCGCAGGGCTTGCATGTGGGCGTCGACGCGCTTGGCGTCCGCGGCGCCTAGCTTCATTTTCAGGCTCTTGGCCTCTTCCAGCACCGCGTCGAGGGCGCTGCGCCGCATCTTGAACGAAATGTCCGACGGCACGCCGGAGGAGCCGGCGCCTCCTGCCGGCGTCGCGGGCGTGTCCCCGAACAGCGCATCGAAGATCTCGCTGGGCTCGCGGTTGGGCGGCAAGAAGTCGTTGGGGCCGCGGTGGGCGAGGTTGGGGCCCACGGTACCCATGTTGACGTAGGGCTCGTAGGGAAGCATGCCCGTCTCGAACGACCTGAACGGCTCGCCCTTGTACAGGGCGTCGGCGATGATTTGGTCGACGGTCGGCATGTACTGCGTCGCCGCCGACGTCTCGAACACGTGCGAGCCCAGCTTGGTACCGAGATCGGCCATCGTCGTGCAAAGGTTGCCGTCTCCGCCGGCCAGCACGTAGACGACGCCCCAGCCGTGGCCCTTGAACTTGGCGTCGAGCATGTCGAGGCCGGTCACCAACGTCATGGCGTCTTTGACGTCGGCAAACGCTTCCAAGTTCGTCGACAGTTGCCAGGCGTCGCCGCTGCCGGTCGTGGCCGGCGTCCACACGTCGGGGTGGATACCGTTGCCCCAAAACCAGACGCCGAACGACGTGGGCAATGCGTCGCCGGCGGCGAACGCCGTGCCGTTGTTGTTGCACATGGCGTCGAGCACGGGCAGCCACATGGCGACCCCGATGCCACCGAGCGCGCCACGCAGGGCAAAACGCCGCGAAATTTTCAGCTTTTCAAGCACCTGCATGGCTACTCATTCCCCGTCGTGAAGGGCACCGCCGGCGCGGAGCGGAACGCCTCGCTCGTCACGAGCTCAGCCACGAAATCGCGCCAGACGTAGTCCTTGGAAGCCAGGGTCCGGCCCAGGGCGTCGACTTGAGCGGAGTCCGCTTCGGCGTCCGCTCGTCCATTCGCGTCGCGGTAGAGATTGGTCATCAGGCAGGCCAGCGTGCGCGGGTTTTGGCGTAACACGGCCCCGAGCTCGGCCTCGCCGTCGAAGGCAACGCCGTCGAGCGTCCCGGTCGCGTCGATCGTCAGGCCGTCTTCCGTGGCGCGGTATTGCCCGATCGCATCGAAGTGCTCCAGCGCGAAGCCGAGCGAATCGATGGGTTCGTGGCACTTTGCGCAGGTCGGGTCGGACAGGTGTTGGGCCAGCCTTTCGCGCGTGGTCAAGTTGGCGGCGGTGTCTACGGGTAGGCTAGTGACTACGCCGTCCGGAGGTGGCAGCGGCGCGGTGCACAGGAGCCTCTCGAGAATGAACACCCCGCGACGCGTGGGAGAGGTGCGCTCGGCTTGCGAGTGGCCCGCGAGCACTGCGGCCTGGCCCAAGATGCCAGCCCGAGCAACTTCTGGACCGAGCGTGAGCTGCATGAAGCCCGAGGCCGGGGCGTCGACCCCGTAAAGAGGAGCCAGCTTGGCGTCGATGAAGGTCTGATCGCTATCGTAGAACGAGCGCACGTCGGCGCCTGGCCCTAGCACGATGTTCTCGATGAAGAGCTGCGAGGCTTGGAGCATGGAGGCCTGCAGCGACGCGTTGAAGTTGGGAAAGAGGCTCGGGCTCTTTTCAACGACCGACACGAATTGGATCTGGGAATATTCGCCGAAGAACGCCGCCATTCTCTCGACCGCGCGCGAGTCTTCGAGCAGGGGGGCGGCTGCTTTGCGAACGCCGCCGGCCGTGTCCAGCTCGCCCGCGGCCGCGGCGGCGAGCAAGGCGTCACTCGGAGGGTGGCCAGTCAGCAGGAACGCCAAGCGCGTGGCCATGGATGAGCCATCGTATTTGAGGCGTCCGCTGCTCGCGTCGGGCTCGGTAGCCTCCGCGCGATAGAGGAAATGCATGGACTGAAGCATCCCGGAAATGACCGTCGCAAGGCCCTGCGCCGCGCTGGACCCCGGAAGCTGGGCCGCGCCTTTGCCTACCTGCAACCAGCGCTCCGTCTCTTCGTTGGTCAAATCGCGCCGGTAGGCCCGCTTGCCGAAGCCGGCAATGAAGCTCGTGACGCAGGCGTCGCTCAAATCGGCCTTGGGTTGGCAGCCGACGAGCTTCTTCCAGCGGGCCGCGTCCGCAAAGACCTCGGCAGTGGCGGCGAGGCTCGCCGCTTCATAGAGGGAGGCCGCGGAGGTGCCCACCGCGGCCATCGATGCGCCCACCGAGACGAAGCCGGCCACGCTCAGATCTTCCGGCAGGTCTAGCGGGGTGCTGATGGTGCCCAGCAAATCGGCGAGGGCATTTCTGTATTCGGACTGGGTCAGCAGCCTCAGCTTCAGTCCGCCTTCTCCGGGGTCCGGAGGCGTTGCGACTCCACCACCGGCGGCAGAGCCCGCGCCCGTGCTGGCCCCGCCCGCCGTCTGCCCGGAGCCCCCCGAACCCGCGCCCGAACCCGCGCCCTGCCCGCTGACCTCACCGCAGGCGAGGGAGCACAGGGTCAAGAGGCCCACGGCTGCAAATCGCCGGTGCGGGCGGAATGCGCGCAAAAAGACCCTCATCTGAGATGCCATGCACCTGCTCAGCCGAATCTGTCACCAAATCAGCGAGGGGTCTCGCGGAAAAGCGGCTGGGGCGTGTGCCTAAATGGGGACCGCTCGCACGTGCCTGCTTACGGCTCTCGATGGACGCCGCTAAAGAACCGGCAGTTTTGGCTGTCCTTCGGTCGTGCCGAACATTTATCCTCCGCCCGCCTTTTTGGCACACCTGCCGCGCGGGGAGAGCTCCTCCCCGCGCGTTGCTCGGCGCCTGGCCTATTCGACGAGATCGAATGCCTTCGAGGTCTCGCCGGAGGCCGGGCAAGTGGCCTGAACGATCGGCGTCGTGTTTCCGGTTCCTTGATTTTGCACCATCAAGCAGAGGTTGCTGTGTTGGAACTTGAGCGCGCGCGGGGCCGGGACGACCCCGTCCACCACGCTCAGCGTCAGCTTTTGACTATTGCGGGCGCTGCTGCAGGTCCTCTGCTCCACGCGAGCACCTGAGCTGGTCGACGCGTTTTGCACGTCGAGGCACTTGCCGCTGTGCTTGTACTTGAGCCGGTAGACTCCCGTGCCTACCGATTCGAGCGAGAGGCGCTGGTTCCTATTTCCGCTGCAAGCGTAGAGCTGCGAAAGCGCGCCGTCGGCGGTCGTGTCACCGGCCGAGTCGAGGCACTTACCGCTGTTCTTGAAGCGGACGGTGTAGTTGTTGCCGAAAACCGGGTTCGTCACCGGCGCGCCGGTGACCAGCTTTCGTAGATCGGCCTCCCGCCGCGCCATCTCGTCGAAGCCGCGAACGGAGCTCTCGCCATACACCGGATCGTTGATGGCCACCCAGCCGCTCAAGAAAGGCGAGCGGGTCGCCTCCGAGCCGACCGCTGAAGGCAAGATGTGCAAGATGTTGGTGCCGGTTTCTTCGCTGTGGCAGCCGTTGCACGTGCCGACGGAGAAACGAAAGCGAGCTTCCTTCCACTCGCTGAGCTGATTGTTCGAGAGCCCCGTCGGTAAGGGGCCGCTCCAGTAACCAGGAAAGCCGCCCGAGAGCGTATTGACTCCGCCGCGGAAGAACGTGTTGGTGTTCGGGAACTTGTCGGGAACCGAGTAGCTCCCGATGGGCGGCTCGGTGACCGCTCGATTGGTGCGAGCCAGCTCCCAATCGAAGGCGTTGGCGAACAACGCTTGCCGGTTGTTCCAGGTCCAATCGGACAACAGCTGAGAGCCGTTGATGAGCGCCATGGTCGGCGCCTGCTTCACGGTGGTGCGACGCAAGATGTTGCTCGAGTCATGCTCGAACTCGGCCAAATCCCAGACCTTGCCGTTGTCGCCGAAGCGGAACTCGTTGGTGCGGATTCGGAGGAGCTTGCCGTTATTTACCACCTCTTCGGTGAGGTTTTGCAGCGCGTCTCGGTACTCCGAGGTGTTCATCGTCATGTTCGAGAGGTCGAGCCAGCGGCGAGCGTAGTCGCGCACCTGGTTCTCGTCCGACTTGTTCGGCGAGTACTCGACGATGATGGCAGCCTCCGCCTCACCCGCGGTGGTGGGACAAGGCGGGTTGTTCTGGCTCGCGCCGAGGAACCCGAACACGAAGCGAAGCTCACCGCCGAGCGGCTCGCCCAACGGGCGATGCTCGCGCAGATCGATACGATTGACGATGGCGAGCAGCCAGAACGGCGCTTTGTGCAGCGGGAGCGAGGCGTCGCCGTTCGCGAAGGCCTTCCAGTTGTTGCGCGTCTCCGTGCCCAAGAGCGGCGGCACGGTCTGCCCGTTGATGGTCGTCGTGCCGGTCCAAGAATTCATCCAGCCGTTCACGTACGTCGACGGATTGACGGATCTCCGCTGCGCCTCTTTTTTCAGCAGGTGCCCGATGGTCCAGGCCTTGTCTTCGTCCCCCACGGTGGTGGAGCACGGATCTTCGGTCCGCGTAGGATTGCGCGTCACCGAGGTCGCGGTGATCAGCAGTGACTGCGTGGCCGTTGCGGTGAGCGCGGAGGTCCTCTCGCCCACCGCTTCTTCGCCCGGATCCGCGCCGTCCAGGCTCACGTTGCCGCAGCCAGCCATCAACGCGAGCAGCGGCAAAGCACCCCCAACCCACCCCCCGTACGGGAGCCTCGCCCCCGCCGCACGCACCCCTGCCAACCCACTCAATTTGATCGTTCCCATCCTAGATTTCCTTCTCTGCCCCCGCCCCGGTTCTGAGACGGCGCGACAATGCCCGGATTTCAACCGGTTGGGAAAATAATTTTTGGCGTTGAGGCCGCCCTCGAGCGGCGCCGCGAAGAGCCGCCACTCGCCGATGGCATGACGCTCAGCGGACCCGCCGCAAGAATGGCGCACCAACGGCGCGCCTCACGACGCCCGTCGAAAACCGAGCTCGAGATTTTCGATGGCGCTCCTCAAGGATTCGCGTTCTCATCCGAATCTTAGAGGTGGAGCTCATGGCGAACATTGCATCGTCGACGGTTGGCTATTCGCTCGAGTGTTTGAGCTGCGGGCACGAATGGAGTGAGACCGCGGAGGCTACCTTGGACAGTTGCCCGAGTTGCGGCGCCGCGGTCGAGAAGAGCAGCGCGCAGTTCCGCATCGCCGGGGTCGAGCCGTCTGCCCCGTCGCATCGGCCGAGCGGCTCCTGGGGCTGGGCGGAAGCGACGCAGAACAAGCCCTAGCTGGCCCCCACGCCCCGCTCCATCGCACCGGGGCCGTACGATTCTTCGACGAATCCAAGCTCGCCGCGGCATGGCTCCCCCGGTTAGGTCGTTGGTTCAAGGCAGTGCATACCGCGGCGAGGCGATACTTTCGCCTCGTGCGTCGAGCCGTGTCGCGGGGCGGAGGCGGAGTGGGGCCCGGCAATGCGCCCGCCGAAGCTAAAGCCAGAGTTTTAACTTCGGCGGGTGCGGCGGCGGGTTCGGGCTGGGGCGCGCCCTCACGCCGAGCCTGCTCGGTTTCACTCGGTCACGAGCAGCAAGACGGAGTCGTTGGCCGGCACGCTCGCCGAGTAGCTCGTGGCCTTCTTGCCCAGGTCAGTGGCGGCCCAAATGTCGCGGACCGAAGCGCTGGCGCCGAGGCCAATGTCGGCAAAATTGACGCTGAGGTTTGCCGTCGAAGCGCTGCGATTGAGCAGCAGCACCGCCCGCCGCCCGGTGCCCGATAGCTCCTTGCTGTAGACCTGGAGCCCGCCGCTATCGCTGACTTTCTTACCTTGCTTGGCGAGCGGATCTTGATCGATGGCGATGACCTCGGCGTTGGTGAGCACGCTCTTCGTCTCCGCGCTCATGCTGTCTAGCTTGTTGCCCGCCAAGAGGGGCGCCCCCGAGATGGCCCACAGCGCGAAGTGCGTTCGATTTTGCGCCAGAGAAAAACCCGACATGCCCACTATGAGCATGTCCGGATCGTTGTAGTGCCCAGGGCTCTGCGCCGACGCATGCTGGGCCGAATCGAAATTGCTCAGCATGCGGGACATGGCCGCCTTTTCGCCGTAGTAGATGATGTCCTGGCTGGTGCGCCACATGGTGGACATGGCGGGCGCCCAATTCCACGGGCTCTGGTTGCCCCAGTTGCAGACCGATAGGACCATGGGGCGCCCCGTCGCAGCCGTCGCCTTCTTGATGGCGTCGCTGATGCCCTGGTAGGCGGTCTTCGCGTCGATACCTTCCGCTGAGCCACCGCACCAGTCGACCTTGACGAAATCGAACCCCCATTTCGAAAACTGGAGAAAGTCTTGCTCGTAGTGGCCCTCACTGCCCGAGCCGGGAGCCGCGGGCCGCCCCGTGGGATAGTAGTAGCCGCAACCGTCTTTGCCGGCGTCGGTATAGATGCCCGCTTTGAGCCCGAGCCCGTGGATGTAATCGGCGGCCGCTTGCATGCCGCCCGGCCACTCGCTGGTGTCGATCGTGATGTTGCCGGAGCCGTCGCGCGTTCCTTGCCACCAACCTTCATCGATATTCACGTATTGGTAGCCGGCCGCTTTCAAACCGCTGGACACCATGGCGTCGGCTTGCGCTTTGATGACGCTCAAGTCGATCTTGGCGGCAAAGCTGTTCCACGAAGCCCAACCCATGGGCGGGCCGGAGTACGTAGGGGCTGTGCCACCAGCACCGCCGCCGCTGCCCCCGCCACCACTAGCGCCGCCAGCCGAGCTACCAGCCCCGCCGTTCGCGCCGCCGCTTACGCCCGCTGAGCCGGCGCTGGCGCTGCTGCCCCCCGCCCCTGCGCTGTTGCTCCCGCCGGTAGGGCTCGAGCCGCCCAAGCTCGGGACGCCGCCGTTCGAGCCGCCCATAGGAGTGCCACCCGAGCCCGAGACCGAGCCGGCAGCGCCTGTGGCCGCGCCGCCAACAGCGGGCGCCGTGCCCGCCGTGCCCGAAGGCGCGCCAGCCGTGGCCGCCGTGCCGCTCTGACCGCTGACCGGGCCCGCCGGGGCATTTTCGGAGCACCCCCCGCCGCTAGCGGCAAGAAAGGCCGCGACTAGATGGCACGAAAGCGAAGAGGACCGGATGGAGCGACTCGCAGCGGAACGCATGGAAGGCAGAACTGTTTATAGGTACCGCGCCCCAAGCCCTTCCCGAAATGAGCCGCCTTCGAGACCTGCGCCATCAGTTGGACCGCCGGCGCAATTGCCGACGCAGGAACGTGAGAGCTACCCGCGTTAGGGCAGCAAAAGAGCGACCAGCGCGACCTGGCACCGAACAGTCACAGCCGCCCGTGATATTGCAACACCATGTCGGCGCTGAAACGGCTGGGGTTATGGTGCGGCGCGCTCGTCCTGGCGGCGTGTGGCGGAACGACGGCCTCGCCCACGCGCACCGACGACGCGGGGGGCAGCGCCGGACGCGCCTCCGGTAACGCCGGCCGTGGCGGCCACGTCGCCGAGATGAACGGCGGCGTCGGCGGCGCTTCGCCAGCCGTGACCGTAGGCGGCGACCGCTCGTCTGGTGGCGCCGGACGCAGCGGCAGCGGCGGTACTTCTTCGAGCACGGGAGGCGTTGCGTTGGGCGGCGACGCGGGCGAGCCGAGCACGACCGCGGGCGCCGGCAACGGAGACGCGGGAGAGAGCGGCGGCGCAGGCGTGGCGGGGAGCCCAAGCGTCTCCGGGCAATGCGGGGGCGCGAGCTGCGCCTGCGATTCTCCGACGTGCAGCCGCACTTGCGATGGCGACGCCTTCCAGCCATGCGGCTTCCATTGCCAAGACGAAGCGTCGTGCTCGTTCAATTGTCCGGGCGGCCTTTGTACGGGGCTCTGCGAAGGAGAGGCTTGTGACCTTGCGTGCGTGGGCGGCTGCAAGCTCGCGTGCTCCGGCTCGAGCTGCGACATCAACTGCCAACAAGGCGGGTGTCAGGCCGATTGCTCGTCGGGCTCCGACTGCGCCACCGCTTGCCCGACCGGAGGCTGCACCACCGCTTGCTCGGGAGAAGGAGCCGAGTGCAGCATCGGCGCGTGTCAAGGCGGTTGCCGCATGCTCTGCACCGAGGGCGCCGCCTGCCATCTCGCGCAGTGCGGCGGCGGTTGCTCCATGGAGTGCGACGGCCCCACGTGCGCCATCGATGAATGCGGGCTCGGCTGCACGATGAGCTGCGACGGCGGCCGAACCTGCGAGCTTGGCACTTGCACGGGCGGCGGCTGCCACCTTCAACGCCTCTTCACGTCCACCCGCGACGAAGGCGCAACGTTGATCATTGCGACGTGTCCGGGCGGCTTCTGCAACATCGATTGTGGGCCGCTCGACACTTGCTCCATCGGCGCCTGCGCCGCGGGAGATTGCACCATCACGTGCGCTCCCGGCGCGCAGTGCACCTGCGGTGACGCCGGTTGTAGCGTGATCCCGAGCTAGCTCGGCGCGGAGCCGTGTCGGGTTTAAAAATGCTGCAGGCGTCGTCGTTCTGACAACGTCTTTACCAACGGCCCACGCGCGTGCTCCGTGCTTCTTCGCGTCACGCGGAGGTGACGGATTCGCTACCGGTCGGCCATTGCATGATTGACGGCACTCGACAGGATGGAGCGACATGCGAGCACGCACACCTGCACTGCAGATATTCATCTCGGGCATCGCGCTCGCAGGCCTTGCGTGCAGCGCGTCGGGTGATGACCCGGACTCCCCAGAAGGCGCTGCAGGCTCCGCGGGGCTCCCCTCGGCCAGCGGCGCCCCCACGGGCATCTCGGGGCACAACGGCGCGGGCGGCAGCGCAACGGCTGGCGCAACCGGCGGCCGAGCCATGGGCGGCAGCAAGGCAGGCGGCCCCATGGCAGGCGGCCCCATGGCAGGCGGCGCCAGCGCCGGCAGCAACGCTACGGCTGGCCGCTCGTCAGGCGGCCGGGGTGGTCGCGGTGCTGGCTTCGGAGGGGGCACGGCAATGGGCGGCAAAGGTGGCGGCGGCAAGGGCGGCGGTGGCAGCTCCGGCATGGGCGGAGCTGCCGCCGCTGCAGGCGCCGGCTCGGGCGGCGCGCTCAACTGCTCGGGCGCGCCGCTGAGCGGCGGGTCGCAACACTGCTCGTCGAACACGCAAGGCACGGTCGGCAGCTATTCGTGGACCATCTGGTCCAGCGGCAGCGGCGGCTGTATCACCCCGTACGGCGTGGGTGCCGCCTTCAAGGCCACCTGGAACAACTCGGGCGATTTCTTGGCCCGCATGGGGCTCGGGCTCGGCTCGAACAAGACGTACGACAAGTTCGGCACCTTCTCGGCCGACTTCGCCGAAACCAAGAGCGGCAGCGCCGGCGGCTACTCTTACATTGGCATCTACGGCTGGTCGGTTAGCCCGCTCATCGAATTTTACATCGTGGATGATTGGTTCAGCAATCGACCCAACCCGGGCGGCAGCAAGGTCGGCACGCTCGACGTGGATGACGGCACGTACGACATCTACAAGCACCAGCAGGTCAACCAGCCCGCCATCACTGGTGGCAACCAAACCTTCGATCAGTTCTTCAGCGTCCGGCAATCGGCGCGCTCCTGCGGCCACATCTCGATTTCGAAGCATTTCGACAAGTGGGCCGCGTTGGGCCTCAAGCTGGGCAACATGGAAGAGGCGCGCATCCTCGTCGAGGCCGGCGGTGGCAACGGCAGCATCGACTTCAAGTCGGCAACGCTGACGGTCCAGTAGCGTCACCCTCGGGGCATAGGCAGCCGGCCAGCGCGAGCGCTTCCAGGGGGGACGCATTTGCCCTCTGCCTCGGTGTAGCGAGAAGAGGTACGAAAACTCCATCGACCGGCGGACATGGGCCTTGCGTTCAGCCCTCGCGCCAAGCCTGCGCCGCGCTGTCCCAGATTGTCTCGATGGAGAGAAAAATGATTTCAAAACAGCATCGTCGCCTCGGTATTCTCCTAATCGCTGAGCTCGCCCTCATCGGGGGCTGTTCGAGCGATCCTAGCGACGACGTTGGCACGGGGGGCAACCCGAGCTCGGCCGGAACGCCCGCGACCGCTGGCTCGGTCGGCACGAGCGGCAGCAGCGTTGGCGGCAGCGCTCCTGCCCCCGGCACCGCCGGTACTCCCGCCACCGCCGGCACGTCCGCGGGCGGCGGCGCTGGGGCGGCCGCTCCAACGGCGGGCATGAGCGGCACGGGCACGGGCGGCGTGGCCGCAGGCAGCGGTGGAACCGGCAGCGAGCAAGCGGGGTCCGGAGGAAAGGCCCCCATCGGCGGCGCTAGCAGCACCGGCGGTGCGCCCCAAGGAGGCACTGGCGCTGGCGGCTCAGCCCCCGGGACGTGCCAGAAAGGTCAAGTCAAAGCGTCGGAGGTCGTGATCATGGGCGAATCGTTCTACGCCATCGCGCCTCAATACAATCAGAAGCGGATCGAGGAAAACGCCCGCAAAGCTGGCAGCCTCGGCGCGAACGAGAGCTACCGCAACGTCGCCGTGAGCGGCCAGAACATGAACTACATCGCGACCACCGAGTGGACCGCGGCCACGCAAGGCGGCGCCTCGGTCAAATTCGTCATCATGGATGGTGGCGGCATCGATTGCCTCTCGGGTGGCAGCACGTGCTCCACGTGCTCCAACACCTTCAAGACCCTGCTCGAAAAGATGGGCGCGGCCGGCGTGAAGGACGTCATCTACACGCGCTACCCGGAACCGGGTGCCCCGCCCGGCTCCGACGCCAAGCTGAAGGCCTGCCTCGACAGTACGATGCCGGGGATGCAGACGACGTGCGCGGCGTCGACGTCACCGAAATGCCACTGGGTCGACTTGAGGCCAGTGTTCGTCGCCGGCGACACCACGGACGGTCTCCACCCGACGAAGTCCGGCGGCGACCACGTCGGCGATTTGATTTGGTCCGAGATGGTCAAGCTCTGCCTCGCCCAGTAGTATCTCGATAGCCAAAAATGAGAATCGGATGTTTGTTGGTGGTGACGTCGATGGCGCTCTTGGGCTGCGGGGCAGACGACGCGGCGCCCCCACCCGCGCCGCTCGAGATCGAGGGCTCATGGCTCTATTTGGGGCCGTCTGACGTCCCGCACGATCTCCAGATCGGCTCCGGCAAAATGACGTACGTCGACGTCGACGGGCAGTGGTCCTCGAGCTGGACCATCAAGGCGTACGACAACGGCCTCAAACATTTCCAGATCACTTTCGATTCGGGCTCCGGCGCTTACCTGCCGATGGGCCAGAGCCTGAGCGGCGCCTACGACGTCGGCGCTACGCTTCTGACGGTTCAGTTGGCCAAAGACGCGAGCGCTTACCCGCCGCTTCAGGGCCCCGGAACCTGCACGGCTACGGACGGCATGCCCGTCCCCGACTGCAGGCTCTACGTCAAGAAAACCAACTGACGGCCACCGCTGATGCTGGCCGCTCGCGCTCCCGTCAGCCGCCCAGCCCGTTGGAATCGCTCGCTGGGATCCACCCGCGACGCGTACATCGTGGTGTTCAACGACGCCGCCGACACGATGTCGACGCGAGGCGACTCGATTCAGTACATTTTGGAGCGGGAGCTCTGAGCGGCGCGAGCGCGCCCCCTGGGTCTGCCGCTCAGGGAGCCGTGCCGGCTTGGTTCTCTGGCGGTACGCCGAACGCATAGTTGCAGGCGGCGGCGTACTTGGCGTCCTGACAAAAATCGTAGTGGCCGGTGTTTGCCGTGAGCCGGTGAGAATCTCCATACGGCGGAGCGGCACCTTCGACCGAGGTGGCGGCGCCGCTGTAGCCGATCTTCTCCATGGCGAAGAGGTGTTGAAGGTGCTGGTCGTCACTCTTGCCGGTGATGGCAAAGAACCGATCTTTCGGGGTCTTGGGCGCCTCCGAAAGCCACGTCGCGACGACACCGCCGCAGCTCGCCAGATCCAGCTTGGTGCACGTGTTCTCGCGCGGCGCCGAGAGCGAGACGACACGCGAGGCGGGTACCAAGAACGCGAAGCGCGCGGCGTTGGAGCCGCCGTGCGAGAAGCCGGAGAAGATCACGTCGGACCAGCGCACCGAGCCATCGGGCTCCAGGAAGTAGCCCCAGTGCTCTTCGGGGTACATCGACTGTAGGTAGGCCAGCGCCTTCTGCGTCCGTTGCGCGACGCCGTCGGCTGGCGCCATGGTCACCTTCGCAAAGTCGCCCGCGTGCGTGTACATCACGCCCTCGAACACCGAGCGGCGAGCCGCGCCGAAGAAATCCGCGCCGTTGCTCAAGATGTCGTAGTCTTGAAAGGCGGCCACGCCGAGCACGTGGAAGCCGCGACGCGCGCAGAACTCTCCGCCCGCCTCGAGCGTTCCGGCGTTGGTGCCGACGCCGCCGAACGGCAACACCAGCTTTCCCATGAGCGTCGGCGCGCGATTGTCGAGCACGGCCAGCTCGGTATTGTCGTTGAAGGAAACGGCCGGATCGGCGGTCTTGGCGCGAAAGTTGTGCTGGTGACGGGCCTTGGCCGCGGTCACGGTCAGCGGCCGCGAAGGCGCTCCGCCGCTACCGGCAGCGCCGCCGGCCGCGCCGCCGCCCGCGCCGGATGCCCCCGCGCCGCCAGCGTTGCCGCCACCCGCCCCGCCTCCGGCGTTGCCGCCCGAGGTGCCGTCGGTACCAGCGCTGCCGGCTCCGCCCAGAGCCGCAGAGGCGCCGGCGCCGCCCGACATGGTAGCCATTCCGCCGCTGGGCCCGCCGCCTGCCCCAGTACCGGCGCTCGCCGTTTCGCCCCCTGCAGGCAGCGATGCTGCGCCGCTCACGCCCGTTCCGGCGCTGGGACCGCCCGTTGGGCTCTCGTTGCCGCAGGCGAGCGCCAGCAAGGCGAGCCACGCCGCCCCCGAGCGTCGCCACACACGCTCACTCGCACCTACCGCCTTCGAGGCTCGGTCGCTCGCAACGAGATTTTTCAAGCTGTGTGGTCCAGTCCGCGGTTTGCAGAGGCGTCAATGCCGGCTCGCGTCCGCTTCCTTCCTTTAAAAAAAGCGCAAATTTTGCGACAAACGCCGGTTACGAGGCTTGAACGAGAGGCTCACGGCTGCGATATTGAAAGCCGTCGCAGGGTGCTCAGCGCGTGAGCCTGCTCGGCGAGCTGCTCGCCGAAAATCGCGCTCGACATCCGCAAGCGAATGCTTCCACGGCACCGAGGAAATTACCGCATGGCGTCGCCCGAACTGCTTAGACGAGCCGCACCTTGGTCGCGCTTGGCTCGACGACTGATTGGCCCGCTGCCGCTGGCTTCGCTGCTCTTGGCGTGCAGCACCACCGACCCGCCTCCCAACTCTTTGGGGGCGAGCGGCGTTGGAGCCAGCAGCAGCGCCGGAACCGCGGGCACAGCCAGCGGCGCCGCGGGCGGCAGCCCGGGCGTAGGCGGGGCCAGCACCAGCGCAGCTCCCGAAATCGTCAACAAGGCGATCCACCGCCTCAGCAACCTCGAGTACGACAACACCCTCCGCGATCTGACCGGTACGTCTCTGAGCTTTGCCGCAACCTTGCCCGCCGAGGAGGCCGAGGGCTTCGACAACATCGCCACCGCGCTATCGATGAGCCCCCGTCAGGTCGAGGCGTACTTCGTGGCCGCTCGCCAAGTGAGCGCCGACGTGTTCGCGCAACCAGCGCTCCGCGCTCGCATCGTCAAATGCACGCCCGACGAGTCGAACGCCTGCGCGCAGACGATGATCGCCGATTTTGGCTTACGCGCGTACCGTCGCCCGCTGACCGCGGCCGAGAGCGCGGGCCTGCTCGCGAAATACGACGCCGCCCGCGCCTTGGGCGTCGATGCGTGGGGCGCGCTCGAGCACGTCGTGCACATCATGCTCGCCTCGCCGCAGTTTCTGTACCGCATCGAGCTCGATCCGGATTTGACGAGCACCGCTGCTCACCCCCTCGACGGCTACGAGCTGGCCAGTCGCCTCTCGTACGCCCTCTGGAGCAGCATGCCCGACGAAGCATTGCTGGCCAAAGGCGCGAGCGCCGACCTCGCCACGCCCGAGGGCATTCAGGCCGAGGTGGATCGCATGCTGGCCGATCCCAAGTCGGAAATGCTGGTCAAGAATTTCGGGGCTCAGTGGTTCGGCAGCCGGCGGCTCGCGGACCACGCGGCCAGCGCGAGCATCTATCCGAGCTACAGCCCCCAGCTCGCGGCCTCGATGCAGCGCGAGATGGAGCTCTACTTCGCCGAGTTCCTGAACGAAGAGCGCCCGTACACGGAGTTTTTGCACGCGGACATCAACTTCGTCGACCCCACCTTGGCGAAATTCTATGGCATGCCGGCGCCGGCCGGGTCCGAAGCCACGCGCACGGTCGACACCGCGGACGAACGCAGCGGCTTCCTCGGCTTGGCCGGCTTCCTCACCCACACCTCGCGCGAGACCCGCACGTCACCCATCATCCGCGGTAAATGGATTTTGGACGCCTTCTGGTGCATGGCCCTCAAGTTGCCAGAAAACATCGTGGTCGCGCCGCTCGAGGAACCTGCCGACGGCGACACGCCGACCACCGTGCGCGCGCAAATGGAGGCCCACCGCATCTCGCCGACGTGCTCCGGCTGTCACAACTTGATCGACCCGATCGGGCTGGCTCTGGAGAATTTCGACGGCATCGGGCACTACCGGGGCATTTACGAGAATGGCCTGCCCATCGACACCAAAGGGGTCATGCCCAGCGGTCAAATGGTCGACGGCCTCTCGTCGCTGGCCGACGCGCTCGGCAGCGATCCGAGCTTCCTGTCGTGCGCAGCCTCGAAGTTCGGCACGTACGCGCTCGGGCTCGCGCTTCCCGCGGCTGATCGCGACCAAATCGTCGCGCGTTGGACGGCGGGCTCACCCAGCCTGCGCAAGTTGATCAAAGAGACGGTCACGCACGAGTCGTTCAGGTTCAGGAAGGCGGAAGGCCAATGAAGAGGCAAATCACCCGTCGGCACGTGCTACGCGGCACGGGCGTCGCGCTGGCGCTACCCTGGTTGGAATCGCTGAGCGTGGGCACGAGCCAGGCCGCAGAGGCTCCGGCCAAGCGCTTCATTCCGATCTACATGCCGAACGGCGCTTCGGTGTTGTGGTGGAAGACCACTGGCGCGGGGGCCGGCGACGCTTGGAAGCTCTCGCCGCTGCTCGAGCCTTTCCAACCGTTCAAGCAGAAGATGCTGCTCTTGCGCCAGATGGGCAATTTCACCTGGCGTAAAGACCTACTGACGATGAGCCCGGGGTGGAGCACCTACCGCGAGCGCAACGACTTCTGCGGCGTCTGCAAGATGCCGGCGGGGGCGTACGTCGTGCCGTCGCACTCCCGCTGTCCGTCGGCGCTCTTGAACTGCATCGATGGCGACGAGTACCGCACCAGCCACCGCCTCGACAAAGCAACGAGCCCCGCCAACGGCGAAACCGTCGATCAGCTGATCGCGCGCAGCATGCCGACGAAGACCCCGCTGCCCAGCATGCAGCTCGGCCTGCTCGACGGCGTGGGCGGCCTGGACGAACGTCACAGCGCCCTGTCGCGTAATATGTCTTGGAGCCAGGAGGGCACGGCGCTCGGCAAAGATCTCGACCCGCGCCACGTCTTCGACGCGCTGGTGGCGAGCGGCGCTGGGCAAAGCGCCAGCGCGCCGGACGCACAGGCCGAAGCTGCGCGTCGCCGTGCGCTCGATCTGAGCGCGCTCGACGCGCTCAAGGACACCACCGTCCAGCTCCAGCAGCGCCTCGGCAAGAGCGACCAGGAGAGATTGGACAAGTTCCTGACCGGTGTCCGTGAGCTCGAGGTCAGGACGAGCACGGTCGCGCCCACGAACTCGACCTGCAACGTCGCGAGCGTGCCCGCCGACTACAAAGCCGCCGCAACGCGCGCGGGGGCCATGAACGACCTGATCGTCATGGCCCTCGAGTGCGACGTCACGCGCGTCGTGACGTACATGCTCGACAACAGCCGCTCCGATCTCGTCTACTCGTTCGTTCCGCGGCGAGATTTCGAGAAGAACGGAGCCGAGCTCGGGGGGACGGCCACGTCTTACCACGAGTCTCAACATCAAGTCGGGACCAGCGCCGACTTCGCTTCCATCACGCGCTGGCACGTCGAGGTGGCGGCCGACCTGCTGAAGAAGATGGACGCCGTGGAAGACGCCTCCGGCGGCACGCTGCTCGACAACAGCCTGGTGATGTTCGCGAGCGATATGCACCACGGCGACCACGCGTGCTACGACCTGCCGCTCGCGCTCTTCGGCGGTGGCAGCGGCACGTTCCGCCAAAACGAGCTCGTGAGCCTACCGGAAGAGATCGAGAGCATCCGCCAGCTACGCGACCTCTATTTCACGGTGCTGAACGAGTACTTCTCGCTCGGGGTCAAGAGCTTCGGAGAAGACATGCGAGGCATTCCCAACCAACTGCTCGAGGCTATCTTGGCGTAGCAACGCCCCCGAGCTGGCTCAACCGCACGCAACGAACGCGAAGCATCTCCGTCGCGGCGCGCCGGTGCAGCTCGGCCCCCAGAACTTCAAGCTCCAGCAGCATCGACCGCCCCTCGACGCTCGTCCAGCGCTCGACGGAGACCGCCGCCAAGGGCGATTTCCGTCGAGCCTTCAGCGATATCAGCTGCCCAGCGTCCCCTCGGAGACGCAGGCGCTGTCCGCAGCCGGCGAGAGGACGCCGGTCACTTGGGCCTCGCCGCTCTTCGAGTTCAGGCGAATGCGACCGGCTCCGCCGCCACCGCCGCCCGACAACGCGCCGCCGGGGCTGCCGTCGACGACATCGGCGGCAGAACCGTCGCCTCCGTCGTCGTCGGTCTCGGTGCTGCCGTGACCGCTCGGCGCGGGAACGGCGTCGGGCGAAGCGTTGAGACCGCGAGCGCCCGCGACGGCGTCACCTTCGCCGCCGCCGCCGCCGTTGGCCGCCAACGTGCCAGCCACGATGAGCTCGTCGGCTTCCAGCAAGATGGCCCCGCCGCTGCCGCCGCCGCCGCCGTTCCAGCCGCCACCGGCGCCGCCCACGTGAATGATGCCCGTGGCCGCCAGCGTGAGCTTGCCGCCTGCGATGACTTGGACGGCCCCGCCGCCCGCTCCACCGACGCCGCCGAGCGCGCCGTTACCGCCGCTCGACCCACCGATGAGCGGAGCGAGCTCGGCGTTGCCGTACGCCACGCCACCGGCCGCGCCCATGTCGCCCCCGCCCTTGCCACCTTTGCCGCAAAAGGCGCCGCCGCCCGCTTCCGTCGAGGTGCCACTTCCGCCGCCAGGGCCCTGCCCCTTCACTTGCTCGCCCTGCGGTCCCGAGAAGCCACCCGCGGTACCGCGATCGTTACGGATGCTGTCGGCGATGGCGTTGATGGTGCCGTTGAGCTGAACGTTGCCGGGCGCCAGCAGTACCAGCGGCCGCTGGCCAACGACGGTCACGGTCACGTTGGGCGCAATGAGAATGTTCTTGCCGGCGAACACGCCAACCTCGGAGCCGTCCGCTTGCTCGACGATTTGGAACGCGTAGACCGGCGTCCCGTTGGAGCTACAAGAAATCTCGCCGGTGTCGGTGTCGAGCTCCACGTCTTCGCCGCAGGTCTCGCCGTTGATGATGAAGTCGCCGTCGACCTCCAGCTCGAAGTCGTCGGGCAAGTTGCTGGGTGTGAAGCTCGCGGGCGTGGCCGGCACGCTGCCGGTCGGCTGATTTCCGTCGCCGCCAGTGCCGCTACCTGCGCCGCCGTCATCGCTGTTGCCGCTCGCGCCTTGTCCGCCGTTACCGCCATCGCCCGGGCCCGGCTGAGGCTCGCCAGGGCTGCCGGCGGCATTTTCCGGCGTGCACTTACCGGTATCGCCCGAGTCGCTGCTGCCGCAAGCGGCCACCATTGCTATCAGCCCCACCAACCCGACGCCCACCGCCCCCGTCAATTTTCTTTGCATGATCAATCTCCTCCAGCCCGATCGCTTACGGCCGAGCCCGCGTGGGTCTTCCCTCGCTCGGTCGCAGCGTCAAGCCCCGTGACGCGCAGCTGACGCGAACGACGGGGCTGACGGAGGCTCAGAGGCCAGCGCGGCGGCGCGGAGGGACGAGTGAAAGAGCAATCACCAGACCCGACGCGACGATGCCGCTGATGCGCGCCATGGGCTCGTGGGCAGACGCCGCCATTTGCCAGACGAGCGCCATGCCCCCGAGCAGCACGTTGAAGAAACGGACAGGGCTCGCCCAAATCGCGGCGAACGCGTTCATGGAGATCATGGCACCGGAGATCCAGGCCGCCGCGCACGCGTCGCGCGAGTGCGGCCAGGCAAACGCCGACACGAACATCCAAACCCCGAGCGCGACGTTCAAATAGCGCGGCCAAGCATTGCTCAACCGGCTTCGGCCGTCGAAACTGAAGGCGCCAGCGTCTTCGGCGGCAAATGGTGAAATGTTCATGAGCACAGCTCGTGCAATCCACGTGCCTCGATTGGCTCGTGCCTCGAGCAGGAGCGCGGCCACCACCGCCGGCTCCCGCTCGGCCCGGCCGCCTCATTTGTGGGGAGGAGCGGGCGGTCCTGGGGGTGGCGGTACCGGCTTGGGTCCGCCAGACGACAGCTGGCAATCGGGCGCGGCGCCGGCGCTGACCCAGCTGTCCAGACGGGCGACGGCCGGCTCACCCCAGGCGCGACCCGCGAGCGAGCGTAGGCGGCACCACTCGTGCTCCGTCTGCAGAATGGCCGCCGTCTTGGCCGCTTCGTGCTGCTCGACGCGCTCGGCGAGGCTGCTCTTGTCCTTGTTGAGCTCGGCGTGGGTCATGGCTACCGACGCGGGGCAAGAGTTACCGTTCTCGTAGTCCACCGTCCCCGAGATGAGGCCCGACACCCGCGTGGCGCGGTTCTGCACCGTTACCACCGCGTTGCTCGGGTACGCGGCGCCTTCATCTCGGGCCAGTACGACGTTCTTTGGCTCTTGGCCCTGCACGATGACGAATTGGCGCCCGGCGACGGTCGCGTACGGCCTAAGCCTTGGAAAGGCCCCGAGAGAGCTGTCGACCAAGCCGGTTGCACCGAGCTCGATCCAGTTGGTGTGGGCGTAGAAGTCTTGCAGCGCGTGTAGCGAACGAGCAAACGCACGAATGACCAACACGTCCGTTTCTTGCGACGCGGTACGAGGATTGAGCCGGGCCACGGCCTCGGCCTGACTTTCTTGGACTACCTGCGCGCCGCCGGTGAAGTTGCAACCATCGAAATGATTGGCCGTCTCCAGGACGAACTGCACGTCGGTCTCGACGTTGGCCACTTGCATGGCCAGCAGAATTTCCGGGCGCAGAAAAGATAGACCGAGCGCGGTAATTTCCTCGTGATTCGGCTCTTCCGGGTAGGTCGAGAACGCCTCCCGCCCCGTGCCGGCGGCCCTTTCGCCCGGCGAAAAGTCGTCCGTACCGCTACAGCCTCCGAGGCTGGGCAGAAGTGAAAGCAACGCACACCCACAAAGGCTTTGTTGAAGGTTCATGCGCGACCGCCGTGCAAGGGCCGAACCAAAGAAAGTTTGCTCTACCTGCGAGAGCCGCGCGCGCGGCTTGCCCTGCGGGCAGACTGTCCGTGGCCACCTCGCCGCACTGTGGCACTCCGGGCGTAAGCCTGCTGTGGTCCGCCCTCTCGCGGGGCACGCCGACTTTGCGAACCTAACGGGGACGGCCTACGGCGCAGGATGCCGGTCGCAGAAGGCGTCGACGGCGTCGCCCAAGAGGCGCTTTCGGTAGCCGCGCAGAGCTTCTGAGAGGCGCGCCGGGCCGCTCTCTTGCAGCTTGAGCTTGAGCTCGCGCATCACGCGCTGAGGCAAGGCCTGCTCGGGCGATACCTCGAGCACGGCGCACAGCTCGGCGCGCAGCAAACCCAGCCAGGCTTCGCGCCGGATCTCGGTAAAGGTTGCGTACGGCAGCGGCTCGATGGGAACGAAATCGGTGCCTTTGGCTTGCTGCGCTGCAGCGGTCAGGCCCTTCGCGAGGTGCGCGCCGTAACGCTGAAGGACGCCGGGCGAGACTCCTTTGATTCGGCCGAGCGCGCTCGCCGACTCGGGCAGGCGCGCGGCCAGCGCCAGTAATGTCTTCGAGTCGGGGGCGTGCAGCTTTTCTTCTGCCGGCAGCGCGTTGTACCAGGCCATCAGGAAGCGTAGCCCGGCCTGGCTCTTCGGCCCCAACTGCCACGCATTGCGAAACTGCTCGAGCGACAGCGGCGGCGGCGGCTCTCGAGAGGGCTCGAGGGCCTCGCGCGAAGCGTCGAACACCAGCTCGCGCCGGCCCTTCGACTCGGCGCGCTCGAGCAGAACGTCGGTGATGGCCGGCAGGTCGTGCACGTCGCCGGCCGCGTACCGAAGCTGCGACTCCGAGAACGGGCGGGCCAGCCAATCGTCGGCTTGATGCCCCTTGTCCGTGCGATTTCCCAGCAGAAGGTAGCGCAAGTAAGCGAGTGAAACGTTGTTCTCCGCCGAGACCAGGGCGTAGCCCACCTGCGTGTCGAACAGCCTCTTCGGCGCGCGCACGCGCAGCCGTTGCTCGATGAGGGCGAGGTCTTGCAGCCCGGCGTGAAAGACCCACTCCACGTCAGGCCTCGTCAGGGCCGCGCCGAGCGCATCGAGCCGCTCGAGCTTCAACGTGTCGACCAAGAAGATGCGGGTCCCCGACGAGATCTGCAGCAAACAAAGGCGGGTTGGCCCGCGCCCCGACTCGAACTCGGTATCCAAGTACAATCGCGGGCACGCAGCGAGCTCGCCCGCCGCCTGCTCGAGGGCCGGCTGCGAGTCGACGAGCACGTACGAATGGTCATTCATGGCTGATCGGCTCCTTACTACCCCGGAAGGCGATTCCCTCCGAAGGCGCAACCGATTTCGTCAAAATCACCCTTCTTTTTGCCAACAGATACCCGACAATAGGGCGCTTAAGGCCGCCGTCGTGGTGGTCGTTGGAACGTACCGTGACCGGGACAGCAGCATACCGCGTAGATTCTTCTCCGTTGGCTGGAGCCCGCCGGGTTTTTCCGGCAATTCGCGCGCGCGACGACGCCAGATTCGTGGTCAAGCGGCCGCGAGCCGGATTTCCGCCGGCCCAGGAGGCCGCCGCCCTGCGCCACGAATTCGCGGTGCTGTCGCAGCTGAAGGGCACCTCGGTCGTGGAAGCGCACGACTTCATCGAAGATCCGGTGCCCGGGCTCGTGCTCGCGGTAGCGCCGGGCCGCCCCGTCAACGCGCTCTTGGCCGAAGGCCGGCCGGACCTCCCGCGCTTCGTGGCCTACGCGGTGGAAATGACTCGCGCGCTCGCGGCGGTGCACGCCCGCGGCTTCGTCCATCGCGACATCAAGCCCCATCACTTTTTCATCGACGATGCGAGCGGACACGCGCACCTCATCGACTTCGGCCTCGCGACACAGCTGACCCGCGAGCGCCAGCTGCCGGTCGCGCCCGACGAGATTCAGGGGACGCTTGCCTACATTTCCCCCGAGCAAACGGGGCGCACGAGCCACACCATCGAGCATCGCAGCGATCTGTACTCGTTGGGCGTGACGCTGTACGAGCTGTGGACGGGCAAGCTCCCGTTCGAGAGCGTTGACGCGCTCGAGCTCATCCACGCTCACCTGGCTCGTCGACCTGCTCCGCCCCGGCAGCATCGACCCGAGCTGCCGCAAGCGCTCGAAGACATCGTGATGCGCCTCTTGGCGAAGAGCCCGGAGGAGCGGTATCAGACGGCCGCGGGGCTCCTGGCCGATCTCGAACGCGCCCGCAGCGCGCTCTCCGAGTCAGGCACGGTCGCTCCGTTTCCGCTCGGGCAACAAGACTACGACGGAACGCTGCGAGTCCCCGAGAAGCTGTACGGCCGGGCAGCGCCTCGCCAGCAGCTGCTCGCGGCCGTGAACGCCGCGCAAGGGGGCGCTCGAGCGCTCACTTTGATTTCGGGACCGCCCGGCGTGGGCAAATCTGCTCTCGTCCAAGAAGCTCACCGCGAGCTGCTGCAGGACGGCCACTTCGTATCGGGCAAGTTCGATCAGTTCAGCCGCGGCGTTCCTCATTCCGCGGTCGCGAGCGCGTGCCGCGAGCTCGTGCGGGTCTACCTCGCGTCGACGGCCCGTGAGCTCGATGCTTGGCGCAAGCGCCTGCGTGCGGCGCTGGGCGACAACGCGCGCGTGCTCATCGAGCTGATTCCGGAGCTGGCCCTGGCCCTGGGTGAGCAACCAGAGGTGGCCCCGCTGCCGCCCAACGAGGCCCGCACCCGTTTCGAGCGCACGATTCGGCGCTTCATGGCGGCCAGCGCCTGCAAAGAAGCTCCGCTCGTGCTGTTCCTCGACGACCTCCAGTGGGCGGACGCGGCGTCGCTCGATGTCTTGGAGCTCGTTCTGTCATCGGACGACCAAGGGCATCTGCTGATCATCGGCAGCTACCGCGACTCCGAGGTGGACGCGGCACATCCGCTCGCTCGCATGCTGGAGCGCCTGGAAGGTCGGGCTCCAATCGGGCGCATCCAGCTCGCGCCTCTGTCGAGCGCCGACGTGCTCGAGCTGCTCAACGACGCCCTGCGGCTGACCCAGCAGAGCCCGGAAGGGCTCGCCTCGTTGATTTTCGACAAAACTTCGGGGAATCCCTTCTTCATCGGTCAGTTCCTGGAGCGCTTGGCCGGCGAGGGGCATCTCCGGTTCGAGGCCGGACGAGGCTACAGCTGGGACCTGGACGCCATCGCCGCGCTGGGCGCTACGGACAACGTGGTCGACCTCGTCGTCGCGCGCCTCGGTGCCCTCGAGCCGCGCACGCGAGAGCTCCTGCAGCTCGGGGCGTGCATCGGCCATACCTTTCGCCTGCGCACGCTCTCGGTGATTGCCGAGCAAGAGCCGCGCGTCGTGGCCCAGGCCCTGATGCCCGCCGTGAAGGGCGGTTACCTGGTGCCGGTGGGGCCGAACCACCGGCTACTCGAGGGGTTGCTGGAGGCCGGCCAAGACGAGGCGCTCGATATGAGCTATCGCTTCGCGCACGATCGCGTCCAGCAAGCGGTGCTGTCGACCAGCGACGTCCGTGAGCGCTCGCGCGTCCATCTCCGCGTCGGTCGGCTGCTCGTGTCGGCGGCGGGCGCGGCCGGCCCCCCCGACGACCAGCTGTTCGACGTCGTCACCCAGCTCAACCTGGGGCGTCCGCACGTCGAAGATGCTCGAGAAAAGCTCGACATTGCGCGCCTCAACCTGCGCGCGGCAGGGCGCGCTCGCGCCGCCGCCGCCTACGCTTCCGCCGCTCAGCTGGCGAGCGCGTGCATCGAGCTGCTCGGCGCCCGGCCCTTCGCCGTGGATTACCAGGCCAGCCTGCAAGCCCACTTGATCGAGGCAGAGTCGTGGTTTCTCTTGCACGACGAGCCGCGCGCGCTCTCTCTCATCGACGCCATCGAGAGCAACGCCCAGCAGGTGCTCGATCGCGTCGCGGCACGCAACCTCAAGGCGACCATCGTCACCAATCAAGGGCACCCTCGCGAAGCGAGCGCCCTCAGCGTCGAGACGCTCGCGCTGCTCGGCGTGAAGCTCCCCGACATGCTCGATCAGGACGCCCTGGGCGCGGCCATCGGCCAAGCATTCGGCAGCTATCAAGCCGCGCTCGGCGCGCGCGAAGTAGCCTCACTCTACGAGCTACCGACGATGACGGACGCCGAGAAGCTCGCCGAGGCCAGCACCTTGGCTTGCGCCATTCCCTCCGTGTTTCAGTGGAACCACGCGCTGATGGTGCTGATGGTGCTGCGGGCCGTGCAGCTGGCGCTGGACCACGGCACCGCCCCCATTTCACCCTTCTTTTACGCGCAATACGGCATCGTTCACCACGTTGTCACGGGTGACGCCGTGCGCGCGCACGAGTTCGGCCAGCTCGCCCTCGCGCTCGCGGAGCAGCCGCAGCACGCGGCCGCTCGCGGTGGCGTGGAGTTCATCTACGCCGAGTTCTTGGCCCCTTGGGTGCGACCGCGCTCCGAGTGCTCGGCCCACTTCAAGCGCGGCGTGACCTCCGGTCTCGACGCGGGCGATCAGCTTCACGCCGGCTACTGCTTGGCGGTCGGCGTCGCCGAGGCGCTCTACGCGGGGCGGCCGCTGGCGGAGCTGCAGAGCGAAGTTCCAGGCGGGCTCAAGGCGCTGACCGAGCAAGGCGACGTGCTCAACCACCTGCTGCTCCAGATCGTGAGCAGGGGGCTCTCGTGCCTGCGCGGCGAGACCCCCGGCGTCGGCGCGATGGACGGGGAGGGCTTCTCGGAGCTGCAGTTCGAAGCGGAAGGACCGCCGCCGGTCAAGGCGCACTACGGCGCGATCAAGGCCATGCTGCGCTTCTTGTTCGGTGACGCCAGCGAAGCCAAGCGCGTGACCGAAGCCCTGCAGCCGCCCCCGGGCGTCGTGTTCAAGGTCGACTACGTCTTTTACCACGGCATGGCTTGCGCCGAGCTGGCGCGCGCCGCGCCACCGGCCGAGCGCGACGCCTTGCTCGCCAAGGCCGACGCCGACCTAGCCAGCTTCGAACCCTGGGTTCGCGTGGCCAAGAGCAATTTCTTGGCCTTGCAGGAGATACTCCGAGCGGAGCTGCACGCGACGCGCGGCGATGCCGCCGCCGCCATCGACGCCTTCCAGACCGCCGTCGAGGCGGCCTCGGACGCGGGCGTCCGACACCACCTCGCGTTGGCCCACGAGCGCCTGGGCCGCTTTCAGTGGCTCACGAGCAGGAAGCACCTGGCGCAGATGAACCTGAGCCTCGCCCTCCAAGAGTACGAGCTGTGGGGCGCCATCGGCAAAGCGCGCCAACTGGCCCGCGAATTTCCCGAGCTGCGCAGCGTGGAGACGCGCTCGCGCAACTTCGACAGCACGGCCGAGACCATCGGCACCTCCAGCTCGAGCGGCGGGAGCAGGCTCGATCTCGAGTCGGCGATGCGGGCGGTGAGCGCGATCGCCAGCGAGCTGCGAATGGAGCCGCTGCTGCGGCGACTCACGCAGATCCTGCTGGAGAACGCCGCCGCCACGCGCGGCCTGCTACTGCTGGCCGAGGATGGCGATTTCGTGATCCGGGCGGCGCGGCGTGTGCAATCCGAATCCGGCGCTGAAGAGCCGGACGACAGCCGCGAGCACGCGTCCTCGATCGTCCGCTATTGCGCGCGCACGCTGGAGTCGGTGGTGCTCCACGATGCGGCTCGTGACAACCGCTTCGCCAAAGATCCGTTCGTCATCGCGCGGGCCGCCAAGTCGATCGCGTGCGTGCCTCTGGTGCACCAGGCCCAGCTCGTGGGCGTGCTTTACCTCGAAAATGACGCAGCGACGGGCGCGTTCCACGCCGCGCGCGTCGAGCGGCTCGAGTTTTTGGCCGTTCACGCGGCCGTCGCGCTGCAAAACGCGCGCCTGTACGACGAGCTGGAGGCGGCCAACGAGCACCTCGAGCGCCGCGTCCAGGAACGCACGACCGAGCTGTCGGGGCGCAACCAGGACATGCGCCGCGTGCTCGACAACGTCAAGCAAGGCCTGCTCACGATCGATCTGGAAGGAAGGCTCGCTTCCGAGCGCTCGCGCGTCATCGACGAATGGCTAGGTAAATTCGAGCCGGGCACGACCTTCGATAGCTACCTGGGGGCGGTGGCCCCGCGCTTCGTCGAGAATTTCACGCTCGCGTTCGGGCAGCTCGTCGACGACGCGCTGCCCGAAGAGCTGCTGCTCACGCAGCTGCCGGCGACCCTCGCCCGGGGCGAGCGGCGCTTTCACTTGAGCTACGAGCCCATCCGCGCCCAGGGCAAGCTAGCGGGCCTGCTCGTCGTCATCGACGACGTCACCGAAGCGCTGCAGCGCGCTCGCGACGAAGCAGAGTCGAAGGACGTATTGGCTCTCTTTCAGCACCTGTCGCGAGATCGCGGGGCGATTTTGGGGTTCTTCGAAGAGAACGGCGGCATCGTGGCGGACCTTTTGCAAAGCTCCAAGGTCGACGCCACGTTGCAGCGCAACTTGCATACCCTCAAGGGTAACGCAGCCATGTATGGCTTCATGACGCTGGCCGAGAGCTGCCACGCCGCCGAAGAAGCCATCGCCGAGAGCACCTTCGACGCCAGCCATTTGCAGGCGGTCTCTCATTGCTTCGCCACGCTACGCGACAGGCTCGCGGCCGTCGCCGGCGACAACGCGGGCGAGCGGGTGGAAATCTCTCGCGTTGCCTTGAGCTCTCTGGTGCAGGAGCTGGCGAGCGGCCTCCCCGCCGAGAAGGCGGCGCGGGCGGTGGAGCGGCTCTTGCTCGAGCCGGTCCAGCCTTCGCTGGAGCGGCTGGGCAACTACGCGCGGGCCCTGGCGGCCCGGCTGGGTAAGGCGGAGCCCCAAGTCGAGCTCGGTGGTGGCGCCCTGCTGGTCGACGGCAAGAAGGTCGCGCCGCTCTTCGCCGCTCTCGTGCACTTGATCCGCAACGCGGTCGACCATGGCTTGGAGACGAGCGCCGAGCGCACCGCCGCTGGCAAGCCGGCCCACGCCTTGCTGTCGCTGCGCGTCGGCGTCGAAGACGGCGATGCGCTCGTCACGATTCAGGACGACGGGCGCGGGGTCGACTGGGAGCGCGTTCGAGAACGCGCGCGCGCTCGTGGCCTTCCTGCCAGCTCGCGCAGCGACCTGGCGGCCGCGCTGTTCGCGTCCGAGCTCTCCACCCGCGACGAAGCAACGAGCATCTCGGGCCGAGGCGTCGGCCTTGCTGCGGTGCAAGCAGAAGTGACGCGACTGGGAGGCCGCGTGGTCGTCGACAGCGAGCCTGGCCGCGGCACGCTGTTTCGGCTGCGCGTGAGCGCCGATGCGCTCGGAATTCCGCGGAGCGCCTCGTGAGCTCGAAATAACTACTAGTCACCAAGCGCTCGCCGCTGCAGCCAGCTCGAGAGGGGCACCGATGTCGACTTGCTTCAGGTAGGTCGGCGTGAGAACGTCTCCTCCACATTCTCGCGCGAGGAACGATGGGATCGAATGCACCGTCGGCGGGAGGCCTTCCGGTTGAAGCTCAGCTCATGGGTCTGCTCATGGGCAACTACACGCTGCAGATGCTGGCGACGGCCGTGCGCATGGGCATCTTCGACCTGCTCTCCGACGAGCCCACGAAGGCCCAAGCGGTGGCCGAGAGCGCGGGCACCCTGGCCGATCCCACCTATCGGCTGATGCGCGCGCTAACGGTGGTGGGGGCCCTCGTCGAGTCGCCCGAGCGGGCGTTCACCTTGGGCCCGTTGGGCAAGCTGTTGCGCAGCGACGCGCCCTGCTCGTTTGCGCCGCTGACCCTGAACAACGCCGCCCCCTGGGGCGCCGAAGTGAGCTGGACGCTCCTCCATTCGATGAAGACGGGCGAGAGTGGATTTCGCGGCCGCTATGGCAAGAACCTGTTCGAGTGGCTGAGCGAGCACCCGGAGGACGAGCGCCTGTTCTCGGAGAGCATGTCGACGTTCAGCGGCGTGGAGATCGGCAGCATTCTTTCGAGCTACGACTTCTCCCAACATGCAAGCGTGGTGGACGTGGGAGGCGCGCACGGCAAGCTGCTCGACGCCTTGCTCGAAGCGCACCCACACCTGACCGGCACGCTGTTCGACACGCCCAGCGTGATCGAGCGAGCGGCGGCGCTCGGCGCTTCGCAAGAAATGGCGCGGCGCCGAACGCTCGTCGGCGGAGACTTCTTCGCGTCCGTGCCAGCGGGGGCAGATCTGTACATCCTCAAGCACGTCTTGCACGACTGGGACGACGAACGCGCCCGTCGCATCTTGGCCAGCGTCGCGGCCGCGATGCCGCGAGGCAAGCGCCTGCTCATCGCCGAGCAGGGCATCGCACCGCCGGGGGTACCGAGCCCGGGCAAGCTGCTGGACATCGTGATGTTGAGCTTGCTCGAAGGAGGTCGAGAGCGAACGGCCGATGAATTCGCCTCGCTATTGGCTCAGGCAGGTCTAAAGCTCGAGCAAGTGGTGCCGACGGCGGGCCCCATCACGCTCTTTCTGGCGACCAAGCCCTGACGCGCGAGGGCCCCTCGGCCGTGCTCCGCTAGCGGGCGCGCTTTCGACGCAGCACCGCGGCGAGCCCAAGGCCCAGCGCGAGGGCCAACCAGCCTCGGTTAACGCGCGGCGCCACGACGACGCCGCAGCCGCCGGCATCGGCCACGGGCGGAGTTGCCCCGTTGTTGACGGGTGTGCCTGCGGTGCCGGCGCCCGCGCTGACAGGCGCGCCGCCCACGCTCGGGCCACCCGCAGGGCTCGGCGTGCCGGCCGCGGTGCCTGCGCTCGCGGGCGAGCCGGCGCTGGCCATCCCGCCGACGCCGCCCGCAGCCGAGCCGGAGCCGGCCGTGGGCGCGACCCCGCCGGCCGCGGTGCCGGCCGCGTTCGACCCAGCGCTGCCGCCCGCCGCGCCACCGTTGCCGGACGCGCCCGCCGACGACGCTCCGCCGCTTCCGCCCGCGCCGCCCAGGCTGCTCGCGCCGGCCGCGCCGGCCGCGCCGGCCGCGCCGCCGTTGCCGGTGCCGCCCGCGCCGCTGCCGGCGTTTCCACTCGGGTCGACCGGTACTGCGCCCGTGCAAGCTTGGCCTTGCGCGGTCAAACACAGCACCAGCGTTCCGTCGCGCACCACGGCGTTATTCGGATCGAAATCGACGAGAATTCCGGCGAAGGTCCAGGCGGCCTTCGGCCAGCGCGCGGTGTCGAAGGTGTTGAAGTCGTCCGTCCAATCGAGCACGAACGCTCCGCCCTCGTAGCGGTAATAGCGAATCCAATTGACGAACTGGTACTGCGGCAGCGACGCGCTTTCGAACGCGCCGGCCCAAGAGCTCACGTCGCTCGCCCACAGGTTGAAGCGAAAGTTATGCTTGCTGATGAGCTGCGTGGCCTGGCCGCCGGTCGTGCGACGCGACTCGACCCCGTCCACCAGCCAGGCGACGTAGGTCGGCGTCCACTCGACGGTGTAGGTGTGATACTGCTCGCCGAGCGACGTGGCGGCTTCGTGCACCTGCTCCGAGCCCATGCGCGGGTTGCCCACCAAGATGTTCGACTGAAACGCGTTGGCGTTCGATTTGCCGAAGATCTCGACGTCGATCTCTTCCCAAGAAACGCCCGCGCCCTCGGACCCGGGCTTGTAGGTGAAGAACGTCGAAAGGATGCCGCCGCCCTTGGCCGACCGGATGCGAACCTCGATGCGCCCGTATTGATAGGTCGCCTTGGTGAAGACCTCGGCCCCCTTGTAGGATTTGGCTTCGGCGCCGCGAGCGCTCAGGCACGCGCCCAGCAGCACGAGCGCCGACAATCCGTGTTTCAGGGCCGTTCGAGTGCCGACGGGGTGCGAGGAGCGAGCCATGATTGTCCCATACGAGCGGCCGCTGGCTCCAGCAACCGCCGAGCACCGCGCCCAGCGCAAAGCCCCAAGGAATGCGAAGTCCGCGCGTCGGCGGACCTCGCTCGCCCGTTCGAGGGCCGCCTTTGCTCAGAACTGGCTGATGAACTTCCAGGCCTCGGCCGGCACCCAGCTCGTGGTCTGCCCTGGATCTTTGGGAGACGGGTAGTGCCCGCCCGGGCCCCCCGCTTTGGGGTTGTTCTCGCCCTTGCCGAAGTTGCACATGCGCACCGGGTGCCCCGCGGAGCACCCCTCGTACGAGATGCAGGTGTGCGCGTTGTCGGCGGCCAGGGGCGGCGTTTGCGCCGTACAACCGTTGAGCTTGGTGAAGATGCCGAGGACCTTCAAGCCCTCGGGGTCATACTTGAACGTGTTGTCGTCTAGCCCGTGCGACTCGAAGAACGCGATCGGCGTCTTGCACTCCGACTGATTGAATCCGCTCAAGAACGTGCCCGTGTCGTACACGACCGCGGCGCGGAACTTGTCGGGCCGGGTGCACGCGAGCTTGAGCGACATGGCCCCGCCGTAGCTGAAGCCCGTCGTGAACACGCGGCTCGTGTCGACGCACAGCCCCGCCGTTACGGCCTTGAGCATGTCGTCGGCGAAGGTCGAGTCGCGGCCGTTGGGGTTCTCCCAGCCGTTGTTCAGGCCCTGCGGGACCACGAAGATGGTGCTGTCTGCCGAGAGATCTTCGATGCCGTAAAACGGCCGATCGGTGTTCTTGTCGGCGTCCGGCGGGTTCACGATCGCGTTGATGGAGCCGTAGTTCCAATGGAACATGAAGATCGTGCGGTAGGCCCGCGTTTGGTCGTAGCCCTTGGGAGCTTTGACGTACCACTGGCGGTTCTGCCCACCGCTATTGATCATCTGATTGCCGTCCATGAGCGTCCGCGCCTTGTCGCAGCCCGCGCTCTTGACCGCGTTGCCTCCACCACCGGCTCCACCACTGCTCATGCCGCCGCTGCCGGCCTGACCACCAGCCGCCGTGCCACCAGCGCCGGCGCTGGCGCCGCCTGTGCCTGTCCCCCCGCTACCGGCGACCGGAGCGCTACCGCCCATGGACGCGCCTGCGGCGCCGGCGGTGGGCGCGCTACCGGCCGTGCCCGTCGTGCCGCCCGCCGCAGGGCTACCAGCGGTCGCGTTGGTACCCGCGGTCATCGGTGTCGTGCCAGTGCCGGACGTCGGCATGCCTCCGGTAGATGAAGGCTGACCTCCAGCGCTCGGAGCGCCGCCGGTCGAGGGAAGATCGTCTCCGGCATTGGTCGCGCAGCCCGCGACGACGACCAAAGTTGCCAATGCGACGTAGCTTTTCATGTGGCGTGCTCCTTCGAGAACCCGCTTGCTAGCGCGCCTTCGTGCTCCGATCCATCCGTGGACCACGCGGCCCACGGGCGTGCGCGCGGCCTCATCCAGGCTTCATGAAACCATCCAGCGTCGCTGGCGCGCTGACCGTCGGACGTCGAACCCGTTCGGCAGCCAGATTCGCCTGGGTCAGCGCCGCCAGGGCCCGCCTCGCGCCCGCGGTGATGACAGGCGAGCGGGGCTGCGGTTGTAAAATTGGCGCATTCGTCTTCCGCGCGACCGCGAGCGCGTTCCACCGCCGGAAAAACGGGCGCGCGCAGGCCCTCCCTGAGCGCGCTACGCGCGCGATTGGGGAGGGGTCGGCCGCGCGCAGGCCGCAGGCCGAGCACGGACGGGGGCTCGGGATTCATCACATCCTCCTCTGAGCCCTCCGACGTGAGAGGCCTTCCGGTTCTGAAAAGTCAGTTCGGTAGCGAACTGACTTTTCCGACGTGAAGAGGCCTTCCGACGTGAAGAGGCC
>Ga0164241_10000814_pt1 | contig 46474 bp, 34 predicted proteins | sample OricomyardsoilBY_FD_108780 | JGI IMG/M metagenome (GOLD analysis project Ga0164241, IMG submission 108780) | Backyard soil microbial communities from Emeryville, California, USA - Original compost - Back yard soil (BY) | ecosystem: Environmental > Terrestrial > Soil > Unclassified | place: USA... | reverse complement strand
CGCTGCTCTTCGAGCACGAGTACGTGGTGTTCCCGAAAGAGCCGGGCGCCGAGGAGCGGCGCGCCCAAGCCGAGCACCAACTAGCCGCCGGCGCGACGCCGGCTTCGCTCGGGCTGCGCAGCACCGTCGCCAACGTCGACCGCGCGCGGATCGAGCAAGATTTCGGCCCCGGCGTTGCGGCGCAGATCGCAAGCTTGCCGGTCGGGCAGTGGCGTCCGCTCGAAGCTGTCGATCGCTTGCTGCTCGTGAAGCTCATCGGTATCCAAGGCGGTTTGGCCGCCCCCGCGTTGCTCCACGAGCAGCTGCGCGCGGGCTGGAAGAGCGCGCGCGCCAAAGAAGCGGTAGAAGCGGCGGCGCGGCGTGTCGCCGAGCGCTACCGCTTCGAGGAAGACGCTCGATGATGCGCCTGCTGCTCCTGCTCGCGGCCCTGTTCTTCGCCCCGACGGCACGCGCCCACTCCTTCGACGCCGCGACTTTGACCTTGACCGAGGTCTCCGCCGGGACGTTCGCCATCGATTGGCGCACGAACGCCCAGACGCTTGAAGGCTTACGCGCACCAGCGGAGTATCCGAAACCGTGCCGGCAAGAAGGCGCGCGCCTCGAGTGCGGCCCGCTCGGGTTGGTCGGCACCATCGATTTTCCGTGGCTAGCCGGCGGTGAGTCGAGCGTGACGGTGCTGATCGATTGGCAAAACGGCTCGCGGCTGCTGCGCGTCCTCAACGGCCGCTCGTCGAGCCTGACCGTCTATGGCATTCCGGCGTCGGCCGGGCTGCGCTTTCTGATGCCGATCGCCGCCGATTACACGCGGCTCGGCGTCGAGCACATTTTAACCGGCTTCGATCACCTGATGTTCGTGCTCGCGATCACGATCTTGGTGAAGAGCCGCCGCGCGCTGCTGGCCGCGATCACGGCCTTCACGCTGGCTCACAGCCTGACCCTGGCCGCCACGGTGCTCGGCTGGTTGAGCTTGCCCTCGGCCGCGGTCGAAACGACGATCGCGCTCTCGATCGTCTTGGCCTGCACCGAGTGCTTGCGGCCGAGCGACTCGCTGGCGCAGCGCGCGCCGTGGATCGTGACGTTCGCGTTCGGGCTCTTGCACGGCATGGGCTTCGCGTCAGCGCTGCTCGAAACCGGTTTGCCGGAGCAGCACGTGCCGTCGGCGCTCTTTTTCTTCAACGTCGGCGTGGAGCTCGGCCAACTGGGAGCGATCGCGGTGTTCGTCGGCGTCGGTTTTCTCATCACTCGCGTCGAACGACGCCCCGCCTGGACCAAGCGCGCATTCGTCTATGCCATGGGGTCGACCGCGGCTTTTTGGTCGCTGGAGCGGGGCCTGGCGATGTTCGCTGGGTCATGAGCTCGGTTCGACTATTTTGGCTGCCCGCCGGGGGAGGCCGGGGCACCATCCGGGGTAAACCGCACCGCTATCGAGCCGGCTCATGACGCATCAATTTTTTTCGGGGTCTGTCGTCCTTGCCACGTTGACGCTGCTCGGCGCCTGCACGAGCCCCGAGCGCGAGGTCGGAGGAGCGGGTGGAACGCACGCGGGCGGTAGCGCGGGAACGGACACGGGCGGAGACAGCGGTAGCTCCGGCAAGAGCACCACCGCCGGGAGAGGCGGATCGGCCGGCACCAGTAGCGGCGCCGGAACGAGCGGCAAGGGTCCTGACGGCACGAGCGGGAGCGGCGGCGACACGGGCAGCACCGATAGCGGGGGGACGGGCGGCGGAGGCACGGGTCCAGTCGACGCGTGCGTCGGCGTCGTGTGCGACATGCCGCCGGCCGCGAGCTGCACCGGCGCGATGGAGTATCAGACCTATGACAACCTCGGCAGCTGTAGCGAGGGCGAGTGCACCTACGCCGAGCACCGCATCGCGTGCATCTGCAAAGATGGAGCCTGCACCACCGATCCCTGCGTGACGGTGACGTGCGGCACGCCCCCGGCCGCCAAGTGCAAAGACGACGACACGAAGACGACCTACGCCGCCACCGGTACTTGCAATAGCGGCACGTGCACCTACGCCGCGACCGACGCCGATTGCCCCAGCAATCAGGCGTGCAGCGGCCAGGGCGCCTGCGCCGTGTGCAAGACCGACGCGAGCTGCGGCGCTTCGTGCGCGGCTTGCGGGGGCAGCACGCCGAAGTGCAAGAGCCAGAGCAGCAGCGCTTCCGCCTGCGTGGGCTGCCTCTCGAATGCCGATTGCGGCGGCGCGACTCCCGTCTGCAACACGTCGAGCAACACCTGCCAGGCCCGCCCGTCGTGTAACGGCTTGGCCAAAACGTGCGGCCCGAGCGGCAACCAAGACTGCTGCGCGTCGGGCGTCGTCACCGGCGGCACGTTCAATCGCGGCAACGATCCCGCGTACCCGGCGACGGTCAGCACCTTCCGGCTCGACAACTACGAGGTCACGGTGGGCCGGTTCCGTAAGTTCGTCGCCGCCTATTCGCAGAACATGATCGCTTCGGGCGCCGGCAAGAATCCGAACAACGCCAGCGACACTGGCTGGAATACGGCGTGGAACGCGAATCTGCCCGCTAGCGCCGCCGCCCTCAAATCTTCGATGACGAATTGCATCCAGGGCCGGCAGACCTGGACCGATACGCCCGGTTCCGCGGCGACCGAAAGCCTTCCCGCCAACTGCGTCAGCTGGTTCGAGGCGCAGGCGTTTTGCATTTGGGATGGCGGGCGCATGCCGACCGAGGCCGAATGGAACTACGCGGCCGCCGGCGGCACCGCGCAGCGAAACTATCCGTGGGGTGGCGCGGCGCCGGACTGCAGCTACGCAAACTTCGCGCCCGACTCTGGCAACTGCGTCGATTCTTCCGGCGGCGGGGTCGTCGTCAATCGCGTCGGCTCGGAGGCTCCGAAGGGCGACGGCGTCTACGGTCAGTCAGACCTCTCCGGCAATGTCTCGGAGTGGGTGCAAGATTGGTACGTGGATCCTTACCCCGGCAACTGCAACAACTGCGCAAACCTCAGCGGGAGCGGCTCTCGATCGATGCGTGGCGGGCATGCCTCCAGTGTGGCTTCGATCCAGCTCACCTCGTACCGCTCCTCGGCCCCTCCCGACTTCACGTACGACAACTTCGGAGTGCGCTGCGCACGCGCGCAGTGACGATGAGCGCGCCGCGGCCTTGAACCGCGGCGCACCTAGGATTCACGGCCCGCTTACTCGATCGTCACTTCGCCGGCAGCGAGCGAGATCTGGTAGTAGCCGTGCGGATCCCAGGCGATGGTTTCGCCCTTCTGCTTGACGGTTCCGCCGGTGGTCGTGATGCGCAGGCACATGTTCGCGGGGAAGTTCGCCGGTAGCGTCCACGTCGCGCTGGTGGTCGCAGATTCGGGGACGAGCTTCTGCCCTTGCCAGTAAGCGCCCACGTTGCCCATGGTTTCGACCCAGTAGCCGTCGGAGACGGCCTTCGACATCGCGCCCGTCACGCTTGCGATCGGCACCGGATGGTAGGTGGCGCCGCCATCGTTGACGAAGCCGTGAATGACGAAGATGCGCCACTTTCCGGCTGTGATCGCACCGGTCATGTCGGACGCAGGGGCGTTTTCGGTGGGCAGCCATGCTGGCACCGCGTACTGATCGGTCGCGTCACGCGGGGAGAGCGCCCCGATACTTTCGCCGCAGGGCCCGCGATTCAAGAACGCCGCGCTCTTGGAGAATTGCGTCCAGGCACCGTCGCAATTGGGCGCCGCGAAGCTGAAGACTGGCGCCCCAAATTTCGTGGCGAGAGTTTGCTTACCTTGCGTCACCTCGTTTTGGGAGGCACCTGACGGCTGGGGATGAGTCTGACTGTGATTGGCGATCTCTTGACCATCGGCGATCGTCGCCTTGTACCCATCGCCAGCGCTGCTCCCGATCAAGAACCAGGTGAAATGCGCTCCGGTCGCCTTGAGCGCCGCGTAATTGTCGAGCTGCGATGGACGGTTGTCATCGAACGTGAAAGACGCCGCTCCCTTGAAGCCGGCCCAGTCGAGCACCTTCATGCCGCCCGCCGCGCCAGCGGGCTTGGCCACGCCGGTCATGCTCGGCGCCAGCGACAGGTTGTCGCACTTGAACGAGGCCGTCGGTCCCGAGCCGCTCGTACCGGGCATGCCGCCGGTGCTGCTGCCGCCGCTGCTCATCGAGCCGCCGGTGCCGGCGCCCGCCGTGCCGCCGGTCCCGGCCGTGCTTGGCGAGCCGGCCGTCGACGCCGCTCCGGCGGTGCTGCCGGTCGAGCCACCGGTGTTGGCGACCGTGCCGCCGGTCGTCGGCGTACCAGCCACCCCGCTGCCGCTGCCGCCACCGCCCGCAGGCGAACCGGCGGAGGTGGTGCTCGTGCCGGCCGTGGTGGTAGCGGTGCCGCTCGAACCGGTCGTGCCGCCCGCGCCGTCGGTCGACGGATCAGACGAACAGGCGACGAACGACAACACCAGGGCCGGGACCGAAATAAGATGCTTCATGGACAACGCGCCTCCAGGCGCTCGCGCAGTGATGGGGACGGGGATCACTCGGCCGACAAATTAGCACGTCGTCGCTGCGATCAAAGCTCTGTAAAGCGAGGCATCGTAACTAGCGTCGCCTTCGGCGATGCGCCCGGGTCGTGCAGAGCGCGAGTGTGTAACGACGCCGGAAGATTACGCAGCGACCGGATTGTCTGTGCGATATGCGGTGCCGCAGCCTGTCGCATGCAACCGATTTGCATTCCGCGGCGCGGCTTCACGAGACTCGACCATCGCGCACCAACGAATCATTTCACCGGGCGCGGGAAGGCGGGAAGCGCGCGTGGAGTAGCTCTTCGTTCGGATAGGTCGGATCATGACTGCTAGACACTTCTGCGGCTCGTTCGCGCTCGCCACGTTGACGCTCTGCATCGCCTGCAACAGCCCCGATCGGCAGGTTGGAGGCGCGGGCGGCTCCGACGCCGGGGGCGGAAGCAAGGGCGGCAGTGACGCCGGCGACGGACCACAAGACGCCAGCGAAAGCGGCGGGGGCACGGGGCCGAGCGACACATGCGTCGGCGTGGTGTGTGATTCGCCGCCCGCTCCGAGCTGCAGCAGCCCCGAAGAATACCGGTCGTTCGACACCCTCGGCAGCTGCACCGACGGCGCCTGCTCTTACACGGAGCATCGCATCGCTTGTCCCTGCCAAGCCGGCGCGTGCACGACCGATCCATGCCTGGCCGTGACGTGCGACGCTCCGCCGGCGAACAAGTGTAAAGATGCCACTACTACGACGACTTACGCCGCGACCGGCGCTTGCCACGATGGTGCCTGCGACTATGCCGTAACGGACGCCCCTTGCCCGACCAACCAAGCCTGCAGCGGCCAGGGCGTGTGTACGCCGTGCAACACCGACGCGAGCTGCGGCTCGACCTGCGCAGCCTGCGACGGTGCTACTCCAAAGTGTCAGAGCGAGGGAACGAGCTCTGCATGCGTCGGGTGCCTTTCGAACGCCGATTGCAGCGACGCCACGCCGGTCTGCAACCCGGCCAGCAAAACCTGCCAAGCGCACCCGTCGTGCATCGGCCTCGCCAAGACGTGCGGCCCGAGCAGCAATCAAGATTGCTGCGCCTCGGGCGTGGTGACGGGTGGCACCTTCAACCGCAGCAACGATCCGGCTTACCCTGCGACGGTGGCCACCTTTCGACTCGATAACTACGAGGTCACGGTCGGGCGGTTTCGCCGGTTCGTGGCCGCGTATTCGGCGGATATGATCGCAGCCGGCGCGGGCAAGAACCCGAACAACCCGAGCGACCCGGGTTGGGACACGGCGTGGAATGCAGCTCTGCCCGCCGATGCGGTTGCTTTGAAGGCCTCCGTTGGCCGAGGTGCATGCATGAACGCAGCGGCGCCGACCTGGACCGATACCGCGCAAACCGCAGCCAGCGAGAGCATGCCCATCAATTGCATCCCTTGGTTCCAAGCGGAGGCTTTCTGTATCTGGGATGGTGGGCGCCTGCCGACCGAAGCCGAATGGAACTACGCGGCAGCGGGCGGGGCGGCGCAGCGGAACTATCCCTGGGGCAGTGCCGCTCCCGACTGCAACAACGCGAACTTCGGCTCGTGCGGCAATGGGTCTCGACTCAACCGCGTCGGCTCCTTGTCGCCCCAGGGCGACGGCGTCTGGGGGCAAAGCGATCTGGCCGGAAATCTATACGAATGGGTGCACGATTGGTACGCAGAGCCCTACCCAGCCACGTGCAACAACTGTGCGAATCTCGCACCGAGCATGTATCGCGAGGTGCGAGGGTATTTTTCTGCAACCGAGTCGCTCAGCGCCTTTCGAAACAATTATACACCGAACAACCAACCCTTCGACGACGTCGGCATCCGCTGCGCGAGGGCACCTTGACGCCAGCCGATTCGTCAGCTTGCTCAAGCGCGCGCGCAGTTGCTCCGACCACCGTCGGATGGCGCGGCGCTCGAAGCGTCTGCTAAGACTCCGCCCATGCCGATGCGACGTTCGTTGACCTGCTTGGCCCTGCTCGTAGGCTTTTGCGTGGCGGGTTGCCACAAAAAGCCGGATCCGAAGCTGCTTTACGTCAGCGCCGAAGGCAGCGGCGAGATCTTCGTGGTCGATCCGGGGTCGGCTTCGGTGGCGGCTCGCATTCCGGTCGGCAAGCGGCCACGCGGCTTGAAGATCTCGCGCGACGGTCGCTACTTGTACGTCGCGCTCTCGGGCTCGCCGCGCGGCGGCCCAAACATGGACGAATCGAAGCTGCCCCCGCCCGACCGCTCCGCCGATGGCATCGGAGTCGTCGATCTCGTCGAGCGCAAGCTGGTGCGAACGTTGCCGAGCGGACAAGATCCGGAGTCGTTCGACCTCTCGAAAGACGGCAAGACGCTGTTCGTCTCGAACGAAGAAACCGCAGAGCTTAGCGTGCTCGATCTGGAGAGCGGCAAGATCGTGCGCCGCGTGCCGGTGGGCAAGGAGCCGGAAGGTGTGACAGTGCGGCCCGACGGCAAGGCGGTGTACGTCACCTCGGAACAAGACAGCAAGGTAACCGCGATCGACACCACGACCTTCGCCGTGCTCGCCGAGATCCCGACCGGCATGCGCCCGCGCGCCGTGGCCTTCACGAAGGACGGCAGCGTCGCCTTCATCAGCAACGAGTTCGGCGGCACCCTCACCGCCTTCGATCCGCGCACCCACAAGGTGCTCAATACGGTGCCGATAGAAGCCAAAACCCCCAACGGACAACGACCGATGGGCCTGGCCCTGTCGCCCGACGACAAGCAGCTGTTCGTCTCCACCGGTCGCGGCGGAGCGATCGCGGTGGTCGATGTGGCAAAGCGCGATTTCGATCACCTGATCGACGGTGTGGGCGCGCGGCCGTGGGGCATCGCCATCGCCGCCGATGGCAAACACGTGTTCACCGCCAACGGCCCGTCCGACGACCTGGCGATCGTCGACGTCGCCGGCGCCAAGCTCGAGCAAAAAGTGAAGCTCGGCGGGCTGCCCTGGGGTGTCGTCACCGGCGGCAGCTGAAGCTAAGTCACTCGGGGCAGGTTTTGATGCTCTTGATCCAGTTGCCGAGCAGCTCCACGCCCGCTGTGTGAACCTCGTACGTGCCGATCTGCGGCATGCGACCTTGATCTTCGGGTGCGTTCACGCGAAGCCACAGGATCGACTGCTCGGGATTAGCCGGCGTGAGCAGCTTGGCGGTGGGCACGCCCTGATCGCCCTTGACCGGATCGGCGTTGCACAGGTTGGTCTGCTTCAACGTCTTGTCGAGGCGCAGATCGATGGTGAGCGCGCCTAGATCGAGGTTGTCAGGGCGGTGACAGAACGCGCAGTTGGCGTGCATGTACGAGCGCGCTTGCTTGTCGAGCGCTGTATCGTCCGCCGGGGTGGTGGCGAGCGGATCGACAAGCGCGGCCTGGTACGGGCTGGCGGGCGCTACATCGAACAGGTTCTTGGCTTTGAACGCGTCAAGCTGGTTCGTCGTACCAACCATGCGGTTGAGCTGCCGCGTCTCCGGGCCGAGCGTGCCGCCGCCAGGGGCGTTGTGGCACTTCATGCAATCGGTTCGGCTCGGGTAGGTCCACGAAACCATGCCGGCGCCAGTGTCGAACATGACGCGACGGCGTTCGTCGGGGACGATCGTTGCGTCGGTCTGGGCGGCGTCCCACTGGTAGGAGTAGCCGACCCAGGTTTGGTCGTCGTGGCGCACGAACAAGCGTGTTTCGACGAGCTTGTCGTTGAACAAGAAATTCTTGAGCACGACGGTGCCAACCGGGAAGACCCATCGCCCGTCGTCCGCCGTATCCACACACTGGGCTGGCTCCGCTGCGCAGTCTTTGACGTGAATGGTTTTGCCGGGCGGCATGACGAAGCCGCGCTGCTTGTCGGCCGAGTCCGACCACAGTGGACTGTTCACCTCGTACGGGATCACCCGGTCCGCAAACTTGGTCGTGTCGGTTTGGCTCATGCAGCCCGTGAGGCTCAGCTTCTCGACAGGAGCGTCGATATCAACCGGCGGAGTGCACTCGCCAGGCGCTGCCTGTCCGCCAGCGCCGGCATTGCCGCCACCGCCACCGCTCGCTGCGCTGCCGCTCACGCCGCCGCCGCTCACGCCGCCGCCGCTCACGCTGCCGCCGCTCGCGCCGCCGCCTGCCGCAGAACCACCGCCGCCGATGGCGCCCCCGGAAATACCAGTGTTTCCTGCGGCTTCCGCGCCCGCAGCGGGAGCACCCGCGGCGCTCACGCCGGGTGAGTCAGGGCTACTACAAGACGAGACGCAAGCGATCAGGCTGAGACTGAGTGCAAAGCGGGCAAGCGAACAGCCGCCTTGCAGGCGTTGGTTCATGACCCAAACTAGCCATCGCGAACGCCCTCGTTCAACGTCTATTTTGAATCGTAGACCTCATCTTTTGTGACCCAGTCTCGGGGCTCGATGCACAGCACGCGACAATGAGACGTGATTGCGCGAGATGTAAACCCGCGTTGGCGTCTGATTTTGCTGGATGATGAGTTGACCATTGCCAGCTGCGAAGGCAGACTTTCCCCCTGATTTTGCGCTTCGCGCGCGTTGCTTACGTCCGGCGCAAAAGGCGCCGTCTCCAAGAAAGTGGGTCCTGCTGTGACTGAACGCCTCTCTCGCATGAAGCCGGCTGCTCGCGCTGTGCGCTTCACTCGCTTGACGGAAGGGCTCGGCCTCCTCGCGTGTGTCGCCGCCTTGTTTGGCCTGACCCAAGCCTGCGGCTCCGACGGCGATAACGGAAACACCGGCGGCAGCAGCAGCACCGGCGGCTCCGGCACGCAAACCGGCAGCTCAGGCTCGCCGACGGGCACGAGCGGCGCTTCCACCGGAACCGCCGGCAACGCTGCGACCGCCGGAGGCGGAAGCGGAAGCGGAACGACCGGCGGCGCCGGCACGGGCGGCGCCGCGACCGGGGGTACGACCGGTACCTCCGGCAGCAGCGCGACGGCGGGAACGGGCGGCGCTCCCCCCACGGGCGGCAGCGGTGGCTCGCCGCCGGTCAACGAGAGCGACAGCGTGCTGCAACGCAACAACAACGCCTCGCGTGACGGCCTGTTCATTCAGCCGAAGCTCACCAAAGCCGCGATCGCCACGCTGGCCGCCGATTCGACGTTCAACACCGGCGCCACCTTCACCGGCAACATGTGGGCTTCACCGCTGTACCTGGCGCCAGCAGCGGCGGGCGGCAAAGGCCTGTTCTTCGCGGTGACCACCGGCAACGACGTGATCGCGATCGACGAGACCACCGGCACGACGGTGTGGACCAAGAGCATCGGCACGCCCGCCCAAGCCAACGGCGTCAGCTGCGGCAATATTCACCCGCTCGGCATCCTGAGCACGCCGGTGATCGACGCCGCGACGCGCACGATCTACGTCGCGGGCGCGGTCGGCAGCGCGAGCACGATCGAGAAGCACATCATCACCGCGTTCAACGCCGACGACGGCACGCCGAAGGCGGGCTGGCCCGTCGACACCACCGGCCTCACCTCGGGCAGCGTGACCTTCACCGCCCCGCCCCAGAATCAGCGCAGCGCGCTGGCGCTGGTGGGCGGCACGCTCTACGTCGGCTACGGCGGCCACATCGGCGATTGCGGGCCGTACCACGGCTGGATCGTCGCCGTCGACACCGCCGATCCGACCAAGAAGGCGGGCTGGGCCACTCTCGGCCAGGGCGAGGCGATCTGGGCCGCGGGCGGCTTTGCCTCCGACGGCACGTCGATCTTCCCGGTCACGGGCAATCATACCGGCAGCTCCGGCGGCGACTCGCGCTCCACTTCCGACAGCGAAGCCGTCGTGCGCTTGACCGGTCTGGCGACGCTCAACCGCAACGACCAAAACCTCTACTTCCCGAGCACGTGGAAGACCATGGACAGCACTGACGCCGATCTGGGCGGTAGCAACTCGGTCTTGCTGTCAGTGGAGGGCGCGACGCCGAGCAACTACGTGGCCGCCGTCGCCAAAGACGGCAACATGTACCTGCTCAACCCGACCAACCTGGGCGGCATGGCCGGACACGTGTTGACCTTCAAGGTTTCGACCGGCGGGGCGATGGCGGTCAAGACCTCACCCACCGCCTACAAGACGGCCAAAGGCACGCACTACGTGTTCTCGACCGACACCGGGGCCGTGTGCCCGGGCGGCGCCGGTGGCAAGTCGATCGTCTCGGTCCTGTTGAAGGCCGGCGCCGACGGCAAGATCACCGCGACCTCGGAGTGGTGCTCGCCGCTCACTGGCGCGGTCACGGCGCCGATCTCGACCACGACCGACGGCACCGCCAACGCCGCCGTCTGGTACGTCGACAGCGGCAAGCTCACGGCGGTCGACGGCGACGACGGAACGAAGCTCTTCACGAGCACCGACAGCTGCTCCGGCGTCCGTCAATGGACGTCACCGATCGCGACCAAGGGCCGCGTCGTCGTCGGCGGCGACAAGCACTTGTGCTCCTGGTCGGTGAAGTAACGACGCTCAGCGCAGGTACGCCAGCCGGAAGAATTGGGCCCGGCTGGCGACGCCACATTTGGCGTAAATCTGCGTGACGTGCTGGCGAATCGTCTTCGGGCTGTTGTTCTCGCGCGCGGCAATCTCGCTGCTCGACAAGCCTTCGAGCAGCAAGCGCGCGACTCGCAGCTCCTTGTCCGTCAACTGCGCGCGCCTCAACATGTCTTCGACAGCGTGATGGAGCGGCACCGCGTTCTTGAGCACGCGCTCGAGCACCTCGAGCAGCTTGGGGGCGCGAAACGGCTTCTCGAGAAAATGGGCCGCGCCTTCGTTGAGCGCCGTCTTCAGCTTTTCGACGTCCGCGTAAGCGGTGATGATCACGACCGGAGCACGCACACCGGCGCCGCGTAGCGCCGTCATCAGCTCGAGGCCTCCGCCGCTGTCGGCGCCGAGCACGACGTCGGTCACGACCACGTCGATGTCGCTCGTCGCCTCCGCGGCGCTCAGTGCTTCCGCGCGATTGCCCGCCAAAATCGCGGCGTAGCCGGCGCGCTCCAGCGCGCGTCCGAGCAGCTCGCGCGTGTCGAATTCGTCTTCGACGAGCAAGACGGTCTTGCGCCTGCTCATCCGCCAACCACCGCCAGCGGTAGCTCGAGCCGAAATGATTTGGCGGCGGCGGGCTCGAGCGAGAGCTCGCCGTGCATGGCGCGCGCCAGGGCCCGCGCGATCGGCAGGCCTAGCCCCAAACCGTGGCTTTTGGTGGTGCGCAGCGGATCGAATAGGGTGGCGCGCACACTCGCGTCGAGGGGCGGCCCGTCATCGACGACGCGGACGACGGCTCGACCCGCTTCGATGTCGAGCGTCATCGTCACCGTTCCGCCGTTGGCGGCGCGCAGCGAGTGCAAGCTATTGTCGAGCAAATTCTCCAAAATCGCTCGCAAATAGCCGGCATCGGCGCTGACCATCACGGGCGCGGGGCACTGCGCCCGGACCGCGATCGCGGTTTCGCCGAGCGCGCTCACGTCGGCGGCGAGCGCGCCGAGCACGCGGTCGAGCGCGATCGGTTGTGCCTCGGGCTCACCATTGCCTTGCATCGAGCGCAACGTCTCGAGATGGGCCAGGGCGCGCCGGACTTGAGCGTGCGCGCGCTCCACCAGCTCGCCGCGCTGGGCGCTGTCGTCGGCGCAGGCCTGGTACTCGTCGAGCAGCAGGCCGAGGGCGTGGAGCGGATTGTTGAGCTCGTGCAAAACGGCAGCCGCCAGCACCCACACCGCCTGATCGCGCTCGACCTTCAATAGCCGCGCGCGTAGCGCCTCCGCCCGCGCCGCCGCGTCTTCTGCCGCCGAGAGCCGCGCCCGCAAGCGCAGCTGGTACAGTGAAAGCCCGATCAGACCGCCCGCCAGCACCGGCAACGAGTGATCGAACCAATAGTGCGCCGTCGCCAGCGGCCCCGTCAAAGTGCCGACGCTGAGCTTCGCCTCCGACACCACGTCGAAGGCAACGTAGAGCGCTCCCGCGAGCACTCCAATGAGCACGTAGCTTCCGAGCGGCCATTCCTTGCGCGGGGACACGAAAACTCCGAAAAGCTCATAGCACGCGCCCCGTATCCGACATTTGCCGGAAGCGCGGCGGCGCCGGCCACCCTACTTTCGAGGCCGCCCCGATGCCGACCTCGACCATCACCTCGCTCTTACGCCACGGCCTGCTTCTACTGACCGCGTCGACGCTGTGCCTGGCTTGCGCCAGCTCCGACGCTCGAAGCGACGACGGCACTTGCACGCCCGATGACGCCGACGGCATCATCTCCGAGCCTGCCACGTTGGTGGTAACAGTGACCGACAGCGGCTTCTCACCCAAGATCTTGACCACCCAAAACACGTCCGACATTACCCTGACCCTTCAGAACGACGGCACCACGCCGCACGGCTTCGTCGTAGATTGCCTGGCCACGCCGAACACCGACGGTTGTCCGCTCGAGTCGTGCTTCTCCGAAGACTCGCGGATCGCCCCGTTGGCGCCGGGCGAGTCAGCGACGATCACGTTCGAGACCCCGCTCGTCGAAGGCATCTACACCTTCCGATCGGACGCCGCCGCAGACACCGAGCTCGGGCCGGGTCAGTTCATCATTCAGTGAGCCGTCGCCGCTTGCGTTCCCACGCCTGCCGGGTGCTGCTCATCGGCGAGCTGTGCGCCCTTGCGGCGCGCGCCGAGCCGCCCCCTACGCCCGAGGCGCCGGTGATCGAGGTGCGTGGACTGCGACCCGAGTCTCCGCGCGGCGTGGGAGATTTTCGGCTGCGCCGCGAGCTGCTCACGGCGTCGCCGCGCCAACAGACGAGCGAGCTGCTGTCGGCCGCGCCCGGCTTCTTCGTCGACCACGAGGACGGCGAGGGCTTCGGCAATGACGTGTATTTGCGCGGTTTCGACCTCGAGCACGGCTCCGGCATCGAGATGCGCGCTGGCACCGTCCCGCTCAACATTCCCACCCACATTCAGGGCCAGGGCTACGCCGATCCGAACCTGATCATCCCCGAGGTGGTGTCTCAGATCCGGGTGCTCGAAGGTCCCTACGACCCACGCCAGGGAGACGCGGCGATCGTCGGCAGCGCTTACTTCGACTTGGGCGTACCCGAGCGCGGCGGCCTGGTGCGCGGCAGCTACGGCTCGTTCAATCAACGGCGGCTGGTCGGGATCTACGCGCCAGAAGCGGCGGGCCCGGAGACGTTCGGCGCCGCGAGCTTCCGCGAGACCGACGGATTTGGCTCCCATCGCGCCGCCCGTGCCGGCACCTTCAACGCTCAGTACGGGGTCGATTTGAGCGAGCACGATCATTTGCGGGTGCTGGCGATCGGCCGCTCGGTGAGCGCGGCGCTGCCGGGCGTGGTTCGCCAAGACGACGTGGCCGCGGGTAGGGTCGGCTTTTACGACTCGTACCCTCACTACACCGAAAATCAGTCGGTGCGCGCCGACGCGCTGATCGTCGGCGGCGAGCTGCGCCATCAGAGCTCGCGCGGCGACGTGCTCAGCGTGGCGCCGTTCGTGATGTGGACCGACTTTCGCGCGCGCCAAAATTACACCGGCACGCTGCAGATTGCGCGCTCCGATCCGACCCGTTTCGGGCTAGGCGATCTATTCGAGACGAACAATCGCGAGCTCGCGGGCGGTCTGACCGCCTACGCGCGGCGCGCCTCGCGACAGCTCGGCTCCAGCAGCGAGCTCGGCATCGAGCCGGGCCTTTTTTTGCGGGTCGGCCGCACTCGGCAGAGCAAGAATTTGCTCGAGCCGGAAGACGCCGCGATCTGGGACCGCCGTCTGGCAGCGAGCCTCGGCACGCTCGACGCGGGCCTCTACCTCGACTTCGATTTGCTGCTCTGGAAGCGGCTGCGCGTCTCGGGCGGACCGCGCGTCGATCTGCTGTCGGTCTCGATCGAGGATCAGCTCGCCAACGGCTCGTCCGCCGCCACCCAGTCCGGCGGCGCTGAGCGCACCGCAACCGGCGTTTCGATCGGGCCCCGGCTCAGCGCGCAGCTGGCGCTATCGCAGCCGCTATCGGTGATCGCTTCCTACGGTGAGGGTTATCGCTCACTCGACGCCGCCCACCTCGAGCACGGGGCCACGCCCTATTCCAAGGTGCTGTCGTTCGAGGTCGGCGTGCGCGCGCGGCTGCCTCGAGAGCGCTTCACCTCCACGCTGGCCGTGTTCCAGACCAGGGTCGGCAATGAGCTGGTATTCGTGGCCAACAATGGCGGCCTGGAATCGGAGAACGCCAGCGTGCGGCGGGGTCTCGTAGCCTCGATCGTCACCAAGCCCGTGCGGTGGCTGCTCGCCTCGGCCTCACTGTCGGTGAACGACGCCCAGTTCAATACGCGGGTCGCCGGCGTCTCCCACCATGTGCCGAGCGTGCCGCCGCTGTTGTTTCGAAGTGACGTGAGCGTGCGCGGGCGGCTGGGCACGTTCTGGCAGCTACCGCTGCACGGCCGCTTGGGAGTCGGCTACACCTTCGCCTCCGCGACGCACTTGAGTGATACAGTGCGCGGGCCCAAAGTGAATGTCCTGAACGTCGGCGGTGAGCTACGCTCGCGCTTCGTTGCGCTGGGGGTGGATGTCTACAATGCCCTGGGTCTGCGGATCGCGGACAGCAGCGACGTTTATGTCTCGAACTGGAGCCTGCAACCGGGGCAACAGCCGGCGTCGCTCGCGACCCATTCGGTGGCGGCCCCGCCGACTAGCGTGCTCGGGTCGGTCACCGTCTATTTCTGAAGCTTTATCGCTGGTTTCGGCGGGCTATCGGTCTTGACCGAGGTGGGTGTCGGAGCTATCCCTAAGCCTCGGAAGCGCCGTCCGGCGCTCCCCTGAAAGGCACAATCATGAACTGGGAAACGCCGAGCTTCGAAGAGATCGACATGAGCGCCGAGATTGGGTCCTATCAGGGAGAAGAAGACGACAACGGCCTGTGACCCGCGCTGCCCGTTGCGCCACCGCTGCTCCTGCTGGTGAGCAGCGGTCGGGAGAATCAACGTGCTAATTCGAATTTTGGGTTCCGCGGCGGGGGGCGGCTTTCCGCAATGGAACTGCGGCTGCCCCAACTGCGTCGGCGTGCGGCGCGGCAGCCTCCGCGCGCTGCCGCGAACGCAGGAGTCGGTGGCGGTCAGCGCCGACGGCGATTCGTGGTTTTTGCTCAACGCGTCGCCGGAAATTCGGCAGCAGATCGAGAGCTTCGCCAAGCTGCATCCGCGCTCCCTGCGTGACACGCCGATCCAGGGCATCGTGCTCACCAACGGCGATCTGGATCACACGCTCGGGCTGCTGTCACTGCGCGAGTCACAGCCGCTCGCGCTCTACGCCACGGCGCGTGTCCACCGCGGCTTCAGCCACGGCAACGTCCTTTATCGCACGCTCGAGCGCTTCGAAGGCCAGGTCACGCTGCACGCCCTCGAGCTCGGCGCGACCGAGCAGCCACTGCGCTTGCTCGACGGCGCCGCCAGTGGCCTCACGCTGCAGGCGTTCGCGGCTCCGGGCAAGCCGGCGCTGCACCTCGATCAGTCGGCGCCCGATCCGGCGGACAATATCGGCGTTTTGCTGCGAGACGAGCGCACCGGCAAGCGCCTGGCATACATCCCGGCCGTCGGCGCCAGCTCGGCGGAGGTGGTCGCGGCCGCCGCTGCCGCCGACGCCGTGTTCTTCGACGGCACGTTCTGGTCGAGCGATGAGCTGATCGCGCTCGGCGCCTCGACGCGCCGCGCCGAAGACATGGCGCATTGGCCGATCGGTGGCGCCGGAGGCAGCCTCGAATTCTTGAAGGGCCTCGGCGCCTCCCGCCGGGTCTTGATTCACATCAACAACACCAACCCGATGCTGCGCGAAGACTCGACCGAGCGCGCGCTCGTGCAGGCGGCCGGCGTCGAGGTCGCGTTCGACGGCATGGAGCTTACCCTGTGAGCGTGCGCCCGCCCCTACCGCCGAACGAGCTCGTGGATTGGCTGCGTCGTGAGGGCGCGAGCCGCTACCACGACCGGCATTTGGTGCACGTGCTCATGCACCAGGGCAAGCTGACCCGCGCGCAGCTCCAGCAGTGGGTCCTCAATCGCTACTATTACCAGACGCGCATCCCGATAAAAGACGCGCTAATCCTGTCGAAATCCGAAGATCCGGCGTTTCGACGCGCCTGGATCCGGCGCATTCACGATCACGACGGCGACGCGCCCGGTGAAGGCGGCCTCGCGCTTTGGCTGCGGCTGGCGGAGGGCGTCGGGCTGTCACGCGCCGAGGTCGAAGGTTTGGGCTCCGTGTTGCCGGGCGTGAAGTTCGCGTGCGACGCGTACGTCACCCTGGTGCGCGAGCGCAGCTTGCTGGAGGCTGTCGCCTCGTCATTGACGGAGTTCTTCGCGCCGGACTTGATGAGCCGTCGCATCCAAGCCTGGCAAGAGCACTATCCGTGGGTCGACGCCGAGATGCTGGCTTACTTTCGCGCGCGCGTGCCGCGGGCGCGCGTCGACTCCGAGGAAGCGATCCAGCTCGTGGTGGCGCAGGCCACGACGTTCGAGCTGCAGGAGCGCTGCGTCGCGGCCTTGATCCGTAAGACCGAGATCTTGTGGCACCTGCTCGATTGCGTGCAGGCAGCGTACATTCCGGCTGGTTCGACGCCATGAGCGAAGCAGGGCTCAGCTTGGAGCTGAAGCCGAAGCTGGCGCCGAAAACCAAGCTGCGCCTGGACCCAAAGACGGGCAAATTCATCCTGCTTTACCCAGAAAAGGGCCTACTTCTGAACCCGACCGGCGCCGCGATCTTGAAGCTGTGTGACGGCCAGCGATCGCTTTCGGCGATCGTCGAGGCGCTGGCGGAGGAATTTCGAGCCGACGCGGCGGTGCTGCGCGTCGAGGTGCTGGCTTTCGTGCAGGGCCTGCTCGATCGAGGCCTGCTGCGAGCCGAGCCGTGACCGCCGACGATCGACTTTATACGCTGATCGCCGAGCTGACCTACCTGTGTCCGCTGCGCTGTGTGTACTGCTCGAACCCGACCAACCTCGCCGCCCATCCCGATCGCCTGAGCACCGCGGATTGGTTGCGCGTGTTCGAGCAAGCGGCGGGGCTCGGTGCGCTCTCGCTCAATCTGAGCGGGGGTGAGCCGCTGCTGCGGCGTGACCTCGAGCAGCTGGTGGCAGGCGCGCACGCGCTCGACTTCTACAGCAACTTGATCACGAGCGGCCTGCCGCTGGAGCGGCAGCGCTTGGTCGACTTGAAGCAGGCCGGCCTGAGCAGCGTACAGATCTCCATTCAAGACAGCGTCGCCGCCGAGTCCGATCGCATCGCCGGTCGCGACGCCTTCGAGCAAAAGCTGAAGGTCGCGCGCTGGGTCAAGGAGCTCGATCTGCCGCTGACCTTGAACGTCGTCCTCCACCGCCAAAACCTCGGGCGGATCGCCGAAATCGTGGCTCTCGCGGAGAGCCTACACGTCGACCGTCTCGAGCTCGCCAACACCCAATATCTAGCTTGGGCGCTCGAGAACCGCAGCGCGCTCCTACCGAGCCGCGACCAGCTCGACGCCGCCCGCGAGGTCGCCCGGGCGGCGAAGGAGCGGCTGAAGGGCAAAATCGAGCTTTTGTTCGTCTTGCCCGACTACTACTCGGATCGACCGAAGGCGTGCATGAGCGGCTGGGGCAAGCGCTACCTGCTCGTAACACCCGACGGTTTGGCCCTGCCCTGCCACCTGGCTCACACGCTGCCCGGCCTCACTTTCGACAGCGTGCAGCAGCGCTCGCTCGACGACATCTGGCACCACTCCGCCGCGTTCGCCGCCTTCCGCGGTGAAGAGTGGATGCCGGAGCCTTGCCGCAGCTGCGAGCGGCGCGCCGTCGATTTCGGAGGCTGCCGTTGTCAGGCCTTTCACCTCACCGGCAACGCCGCGGCGACCGACCCCGCTTGCAGGCTGTCGCCCGAGCACGCGCGGATCACCGACGCGCGCGACGCCGCCCAGGAGCCGCCGCTGGTCCCGCTCCGGCTTCGTTACCGCGAAATCCGGCGCTGATCGCGTCAATCGCGCCCTCGCAGCAACGTGGCGCGCTCGGCGTGCGCGGCCAGCGACGCCTCGTCGCAACGATACTGGCCCGGCGCTGCGCCCACCATGTCTTCACTCGAGGCAACAAGTCACGAAAGTTAGACAAGCGGGTGAGGCTTGCTCTTGGGCGATTCCGTAGCAAGCTCGTGCGTCGTGGAGCTTCGGCGCAAGTTGAGCATCTTGGCGGTCGTGCGCCAGTAGCGGCTCCAGACGAGCGACCCCCGCCGGCGGCCTCGGCAACACCAGCGGGATGGGCATTTGCCATAGCTACACTCCGGACGGGCGATGCGTGTCGTTGCTGAAGATCCTGCTGACCAACAGCTGCAGCTACGACTGCCAATACTGCGTGAATCGCAGCTCGAGCGACGTGCCGCGCGCGCGCTTCGAGCCGGCCGAGGTCGTAGCGCTCACGCTCGACTTCTATCGGCGCAACTACATCGAGGGGCTGTTCCTGAGCTCGGGCGTGCTCAAGAGCCCCGACCACACCATGGAACAGCTGGTCGAGGTGGCGCGTAGCTTGCGCGAGCAGCACCGCTTCGGTGGCTACATTCACCTGAAGGCGGCGCCGGGCGTGTCGCGCGAGCTGCTCGAGTCTGCCGGCCGCTTCGCAGATCGGGTGAGCGTCAACGTCGAGCTGCCGACGAGCCGCGATCTGGAGCAACTGGCGCCCGAAAAGGGCATGCCTCAGGTCGAAGCGGCGATGCAGAGCTTGCACCACGCCAAGCTCGACCACGCCGAGCGACCGAGCGCCTTCATGCCGGCGGGGCAGAGCACGCAGATGGTGGTGGGAGCTTCGCCCGCGACGGACGCGGAAATCCTGGCCACCGCTACCCGGCTCTACGACGCCTTTCGGCTGCGGCGCGTGTACTACTCGGGGTACAGCCCTATTCCACGTTCCGACGAGCGTTTGCCTCGCGAAGCGGCGCCGCTGCTGCGCGAGCACCGGCTCTATCAAGCCGATTGGCTGATTCGTCACTATGGTTTTCGCGCTGAAGAGCTGACCAATCACAATTTGGAGCTCGAGCGCGACCCCAAGCTGGCGTGGGCGCTGCGCCACCGCGAGGTGTTTCCGGTCGAGTTGAACCGGGCCCCGCGCGAGCTGCTGCTCCGCGTACCGGGTCTGGGGGTACGCAGCGTGGAGCGGCTGCTACAGCTGCGGCGGCACCGTCAGGTCAAGCTCGAAGACCTGCGACGATTGAAGGCGGTGAGCGCATGTTGGCGAAGCGCGCCGGCCAGGTGCTCGACCGCGCGCTGGCCGAGGCCGGCATCGAGCGGCGCGCGCGGCTCTCGAGATTGCCCAGTCGCACTCCTGAGGCCGGCACGCGATTCGCAAGCGGTTGCGGTCCGCATGTCCATCCCCACGACGCCCGGCAATCCGCCCCTGGCACCGCCCGAACCAGCCGAGCTGCCGCGCCCCGAGACGCCCGCTGAGACACCGCCGCACGTTCCGCCGCTCGAAGACCCGCCGCCGCTGCATGATCCCGAGGAGCTGCCGCCGCCGGCCCCGATCGAGGAACCTCCGCCTGGCTCGCCACCGGGCGAGCCACCTCCGGGTCCGGCCGTCTTCTGACGGCGGCTACCGGCGGTGGCGCGGCTCCAAGTATTCGCCCACGTAACGGCGCTGCCACGCCATGCCGGTGGCGCGCCGTTCGCGCGCGCTATTGAGACGGTACTGGTAGAACCGAGCGCGGATCAGCTGCGGCGCCTGCTCCGGAAACGGATTGCGTCCGAGCAACGCGAGCGTGGCCGCGTCGGCTTCGAGCAGCTTGTCGACCAGCCGCGCGAACCAGAGTGGGTGGCGGCCCACCATCACCCCGAGCTCGGTCACCAACACGCGCAGCGGGAGAAACCACATCAACCAATCGAGGCGCAGGTGGTAGGGCGCCCACTGGCTCGGCCGCCGCGCCGGATCGCCCGGTTTGGCTCGGAATTCGTACTCTCGCCAGTGCGTGTCTGCGCTCGGCTCGGCGTCGAGCGTGCCTTCGAGCACGACCTCGTAGCGCTGGCGGGTGATCGAGCCGAACGCGCCGTAGCTCCCGACCAGATGCAGGGGATTGTACGACTCGTTCATGGCCTGCTGCTTCGAGAACAGGTTCAAGGTGGGCTTGATGCTCAGGAGCAGGGTCGCGAGCCCGAGCACGTAGAGCAGCCATTGAAAAGCTGCCGGCCGTGCGACAGGGGGAGCGGCCGCGAACGGCACCAGCAACTCGAGCATCTCGTCGCTGAACGCACTGGCGGCGAGCACGACCGTGAGCCAATTCAGCCAAGCGTAGTTGCCGCTCACGATCAGCACGAGCTGATGGACGACGATCAAGCAGCCGGCGGCGGCGGCGACCGGCTGCGGTCCGAACAGGCCGAACGGCACGACCAACTGCACGAAGTGACTGAACGCCACGCTGCCGCGATGCAGCACCTTGGGTAGATGGTGGAAGTACGCGCTCAACGGGTTGGGCAGCGGCTGCGTTTCGTGATGATAGTAAAGAGCGGTGAGGTCGCGCCAACACGGGTCGCCGCGCAGCTTGATCAGACCCGCGCCCAGCTCGACGCGAAACAACATCCACCGCAGCGCGAGGACCGGCACGAGCGACGGCGAGACGCCGGCCGGGCCCAAGAAAGCGGCAAAAAACCCGGCCTCCAGCAGCATCGACTCCCAGCCGAAGCCGTAGAACGTCTGCCCCACGTTGACCACCGACAAGTACAGCCCATACAGCAAGAGCCACACTGCGAGTGAGACGCCGATCGGCCCCTGCTCCGAGACTCCGGTCAGCACCAACACGGAAAGCGCGAGCCCTAACCATCCGACAACGCTCGCGAGCCGATCGGAGAAGCGGAAGTGAAACAGGCTCGGTGCTTGCCGAAAGCTGACTTGCCGCAAGAAGGCGGGCACCGGCAGCAGCCCGTGCTCGCCGAGCAGCGGCCGGAACTGCTGAATCACGCACGCAAACGCGAGAAAATAGATCGCCCCCAGCCCTCGCTGGAGCAAGAGCCGCGTGAGCGTGATGTCTCCGACCCAATCGTGCAGGGCGACGGTGGCGAAAGACGGCGCCGGCAAGTTGCTACCCGATGGCTTGCGCGGAGCCGAGCTCGCCCAGCAGGGCGCGCGGTGTCACGCCCGCGATGGTGCGAAATTCGGCGATCAAGTGCGCCTGGTCGTAGTAGCCGGCGGCGATGGCGATCGTCGCCCAGCCTGCGCCGTCAGCTTCGCGGGCGATGCGTAGCGCGCGACGGAAGCGCGTGACCTTGGCGTAAGCCTTGGGACTCATGCCGGTGATCTCGTGGAATACACGGCGCAGGTGTCGCTCGCTCACGCCCAGGTCGAGCGCCACAGAGCTCACGCTCGCGGTCGTGAGCCGCTCGGCGGCCTCGAGAACGAGTCGGGCGCGCGCCGCTTGCCCCCCTGTCGAGGCCGACCGCTCGGCGATCGCGCTCTGCAGGGTGCGGGCCGCATCGGACGTGTCGCGCGCCTGGACGAGCCGCTCGCGCAGGCGCCCTACCGCGGCGTCACCCCAAAGGTCTTCGAGCGCGATGGCACGCCCGACGACGGCCGATGCGGGGACGCCCAGCACGGCCTCGGTCGTGCCGAGCTCGAGCCGCGCCATGACGACGCGCTGCCCGCGGTGAAGGAGCTTACGGCCCACTGTCTGTCGTCCCCCGAAGCCGTACAGATCGAGCCCGTTTTGCGCCCCCGGTCCGAAGCGGACCACCAGCTGCGACTCGGGACCGGGGATAGCGAGGCCCGGCGCGTCGCGATCCCGCTCGGTAACGCTCAGCGTCGACAACGCCGACAGGGTCGAGCTGTGGGCGCCAATCCTCACGGCCGCGCTCGCGCTGGCGTCCATTCCCGCGATTGTGAGGGCGCGCGCGCAGCCGCGCAACCTCCGGCGTGGTCTGTCCGTTTCTTCCAATCGAGGCTGGCGAGCGGCGCCTTAGGTAGGGTGGATGAAGATCCTCGTCACCGGCGCGACCGGAAAGGTCGGAAGCCGAATCGTCAGAAACCTCGCCCGGCGCGGCGCCCTCGTCCGCGCCCTCGTCCGCGATCTGGCCCGCGCCGAACCCCTGCGGGCCGAGCGAATCGAGCTTGCCGCAGGCGACTTGCTCGACCCAGCGTCGCTCGTCGCCGCCGTCGACGGCGTCGACGCGGTGGTGCATTGTGCCGCGTTCTTCCGCGGCGCGACCGCCGACCAAGCGCACGCCGTCAATGACCTCGGCACCCGGCACTTGGCCGACGCGGCCCGACGCGCTTCCGTCGGGCGCTTCATCTTTACCAGCACGGGCCTGGTTTATGGCCCGAACGGCGGCCGCCTGGCCCAAGAAGAGGATGCCTGCGCGCCGGTGGACGCTTACCCGCTGAGCAAGCTCGCTGCGGAGCGCTTTCTCCTCGCGCTGGAAGGGCTCGATGCGCGGGTTCTTCGCCTGCCCTTCGTCTACGGAGACGGCGATCCGCATATCGAAGAGGCAGTGCCGATGATGCGCGGCTTCCCACCTGAGCAGCGCATGTCGGTCGCGCATCACGCCGACGTGGCGCAGGCCGTCGCCCGGGTGCTCGACGCGGCGTCACCGACTTACAGCATCTACAACGTGACCGACGATGAAGCGCCCAATCTCGCCACGTTGTTCGCATCGGTCGGGCAGCCGCCGCCCGACGGCTCGAGCGGGGAGCGGGCGCGCGCTTTCGAGGCGGTGATGGATGGTCGTCGGCTCCGCGAAGACCTGGGCTTCGCGCCGCTGTTCCCGCGGCTGGCCGACGCGATCGCGGCGCGGGCCTGACCGCGGCGGGCGGCCCGGTCAGAACCAACGGGCGAGCGCGTCGTCGGCCGAGGTCGACGACGCGTCCGTCCACGCGATGCAGCCGTCAGGACGGACGAGCAGGGACGGACCGGCTTCGGTATGAGCGTGGCGCACGCGCGGTGGAAGCGCGCGTTGCGAAGGCGAGATGAACAAGCCGCCACCGCTCTTCTCCATCAGCGCGTAGAGCCGCTCTTGGCGACCGTCGCTGAGGGCGAGGGCTCGATCTTTCGCGAGCGTGCCGACGAGCGGGTCGTCGTCGCCGAGGTCGTAGCGAGTGCCGACGCCGCTGAGCATCTCGCCGAAGTAACGGTTGCCTTCGGGTAGCTTCATCAGGTCGCTGACGACGGCGCGGAGCGCGCTCGTCAGTGGATCGGGGCGGATCAGCGCGACCTGGGCCCGGGTATTTTCCAGCACGCGCGCCGCCACGGGATGGCGCTCGGCGGTGTACGAATCGAGCAGCTGCTCACCGCCCCTCACGGCGGTGGCGAGCTTGAACCCGAGATTGGCAGCGTCGACCAAGCCCAGATTCAGCCCTTGGCCGCCGAACGGCGAGTGCACGTGGGCGGCGTCACCGGCCAGAAGCACACGGCCGAGCCGGTAAGTCGTGGCTTGCCGCGCGTTGTCGGTCCAGCGCGTCGCGCGGGTCAGCGATCGAATCTTCACGTCGGTGCCGCTCAGTCGCTGAATCGCCGCCTCGACCTCTTCTCGAGCGATCGGCGCGTCGCGCGGGGGCGGCGGGCCCCTGAACTCGGCCGTAAAGACGCGCCCCGGTGCGGACGCGATCAGACCGTGCGCCGTTCGGTGCCAGCCTTGGGGCAGCTTCTCGGGCGCGTCGAGCTCGGCCGCGATTTGATAGCCGGTGATGGTGGGCTCCGTCCCGGGGAACTCGAAGCCAGCGAGCTTGCGGACTTTACTGCGGCCGCCATCGCACCCGACCAGGTACCTCGCCCGCAGCGGACCGGCGCTGGTCTGCGCGCTCACGGCGTCCGACTCCTGCTCGAAGCCTTCGAGCGTGACGCCGCGGCGGACCTCGATCTCGAGCTCGCGGGCGCGTGCGTTCAGGAGCTTCTCGAGCGCTTCTTGCGGCACGGCGCGCAGGTGGCGCTCGGGGTCGCGCTGTAGCTCTTGATCGATCTGGAAGATGGCCGAGAAGTGCCCGCCCGGCTTCTTGACGGCGGTCGAGCCGAAGCGCGCCTTCAACGCGGGCGCCATCGCGGCCATGGTGGCGCGGTGCGCTTCATCGAGCGCAGGGCCGAGGCCGCGTCGCTGCAGCGCTTCGGCGGCGACGGCGCCCACGGCGGCGGCCTTGAGCGCCCCATCCGCTTCAGCCAGCCGTTCCACCACCAGTGGATTCGCCCCCGCCGCCTTCAGCTCGATAGCCAGAAAAAGCCCGACTGGGCCGGCGCCCACGATCACGACGTCATGTGTCATTGGCGAATCTTAGACCCAGTACAAGTTTCCGCTAGTGATTTTTTTAGCTCGGTCTAATATTTTCGGATGGGTCAGCTCCGTGAAGACAAGAAGCGCGAAACCAAGCAGCGCATCTCCGACGTGGCGACGAAGCTATTTTATGCGAGAGGCTTCGAGGCGGTGACGGTCGAAGAGATCGCCGCCGCCGCCCGCGTCTCCAAGATGACGGTGTTCAACTACTTCGCGCGCAAAGAAGATTTGATGCTCGATCGCGAAGAGGAGGTGCAAATGCTGCTACGCGGCGCGATCGACGCCAAGCCACCTACACAATCACCGGTCGACGCCGTACGCGACCTCGTCGAAAGGCTGCGCGCGCAGAAGCATCCCTTCGCGCGCGTCGACAGTCAGATCATCGCCTGGTGGCGAGTCGTCTCGGCGAGCCCGTCGCTCAAGGCCCGCCTGCGCGAAATCGGTGACGAAGCCGTCGAAGCGCTCGCCGTCGCGCTGGCTGGGTCGAAGCCCGACGGCGGGGCCCGCCTCGTCGCCGGTATGCTGGTGGTGAGCTGGCGAGCCGCGTACGCCGAAGCGCTGCGCGTCTTCGAGCACGATCGCTCCGTCAAGAAGGCCGACGCCGCGTTCGCGGCCCTGCTCGAGCGCGGGCTCGTGGCGGTGCGGGCCCTGGCCCAACCCTCGGTCTAGCGTCGCCCAGCCCGGATTTTGCCGCGTTTTTTCGCGATCACAGTCCGAACTGCAGTACCGCGTTACCGAACGTTGCCACGTAAGCTTTGCCGTTGGCGACGACGGGCGGGCAGAACTTCGAGAAGAAATCGTAGTCGAACGAGAACAGCGTCTTGAGCTCGTTGTCGTTGACGATGGTCGTTGCGTCGAACACCACGAACGAGCCTCGAACGACGTTTTGGTTGGCGTCGCCATTTTTCGGAATCGTGGCCCACAGCACCGCGCTGCCCGGCTTGGTGCCGTCCGACGAAAGCGCGAGCATGCCGCCCGGCATGCCGCCCGGCGCGGGCTTGCCAGCCGACGAAAATACGGTGCCTTGATTGCGAAAGGCGTCGAGCCGCTGGTTGCCGAAGTTGTGATTGTAGACTTTGACGCGCTCGTTCTCGCCCCAAAGGTACACGTTGCCGTGGTTTGCCATGCGGAGGTAGACGGGCGTGCCGTGGAGGTGGTGCATCTTCCCGTCGGGTGTGCCCCCGTGGAGGTTGCGATCGAGCTTCACGATCGGCCAGTTCGGATTCGGGGCCGTGGTCGTCGGCAGGCCGGCGGCGCCGTTCGGTCCGTTGGGCAGGTAAGTCGCGACGAAGGGCAGGTTGAAGTGGGGAGCCCACGAATCGTGGCCCAGGTTTCCGCGGTTCAGGTTGTAGAGCACGCCGTCTTTGCCGCCACCGAGCAGGTTCTGAAAGCCGGGCACGAGCATCACGCCGGCGGCGCCGAGATCCTCGTCGTTGAACTCGCGCTGGTTGTCGTTGAAGGCGGTCCAGTAGTCTTTCAGGGCTAGCGCGGGCTTGCCGCCGTTGGCGCCGGCCGCGCCCGCCTTGTAAGAGAGCTTCACGAAGCTTTCGGAGTAGTTGTCATTGCCGACGGCGCCGTTGCCGGTCGTAAAGTAAATGTCGTTGCCGGCGATCGCCGGCGCCGAACCGGCCATCCAGATCCCGCCCGCACCGCCGTTTGGAGTGACGCACCAGATCGCCGGCGTGGGCGCGAAGCCAGGCACGTGCTGCAAGCCGCGCGTGTCGTACGCGAAGACGAAGCCGTTGCCGGGCCCGTTCGGGCTCTCACCGTTCATCGAGAACATCACGACGACGGCTTTGTTGCCGGCGGCGTCCTTGAGCAAGCCGAGCCCGGCGCGCAGCTTTTGATACGGTGTCTGCATTCCGGTGTTGAAGTGTTTGCCGCCGTTGTCAGCGTCGCCTTGGATCAAAATTTCCGGCTTTTGATCGGCGAGCGTCGTCGCGTCGAGCGTCCACAAGTGGTGCTCACGGTTGGCGTTACTGGCGGAGCCGGGCGCGCGCTGGAACGTCACCACGTAAAGACTGTTCGTCGCCGGATCGATGACGGGGGTCGCGGCGATCCCCCATTTGCGGTAGATGCACCACATGTCCATCTGACCGGGTTGGGCGCACGGATCGACGGCGACGGCGAGCGTGCGCGAGCCGAGCAGAGCGCCCGTGTTGACGTCGAAGCGATAGACGGTGTTGTTCATCGTGAAGACGAACAGCACGTTGCCGAGGACCAGCGGCTGGGCCTCGACTTTCTCGTCGACCGCCAAGCTCCGCAGCAAATGCAGGGTGGCGAGGTTACCGCTTGTGAACGTCTTCTCGGCGTTGTTCCAGCCGCTACGGTTGTTGTCGAAGGCGCGCGTCGTGACGTCGACGGCGCCGGCGGCGGGTGCGCCGCACATCCACGCTACGGCCAGAGACCACACGATCGAGCGCGCTACTGATTGCATACGAAAACCCCTCGAGCTTTGCTGGGCGTCGCGCGATTGTCATCAACTTAGCGTCAGCTCGCAAGCGCGAGTCCGCGCCGCGCTCCCGAAACGACGACGCCGCGTCGCGCTCGCATGGTCATATTGACGGATCGCGCCGCTCGACAGCGCCAGGCCTTGACGCGGTTTCCAAGTTTCGACGTACGATATCGACCATGAAGACGACGCGGAACCGGTCGGTTCGCCCGCTCGACGTGCTCGCGCTGAGCCTGGTGCTGCTCGCTTGCGAGCCGCCGTCGCCCGCCGTCGCACCGGCGGCAGCCGGCGGTGGGCCCCCTACCCGCTCCGAGCCCGAGCAAACGAGCGCGGCGAAGGTGCCGTCGTGCGGGGCAGCGTGGTGCGCGGTCGCGGGCATCCCGAAGCAAGTCACCTTTTCTGCGATCTGGGGATCTTCACCGACCGACGTTTGGGTGGCGGGCGAAGCCGGCGCCTTGCTGCACTACGATGGCGCGTCGTGGTCGGTCGCGGTTTCGGGCACCGAGAGCGGCCTGCGCGCGCTCAGCGGCACCTCCGCCAAAGACGTGTGGGCAGCCGGGCTCGACGGTACCCTCCTGCACTTCGACGGCTCGAGCTGGTCCGCAAACCAGAAGAGCGGCGCCCCCTGGTCGCCCGCAGCCGGCCTCAATCAGCGGCCGATCTACGCGCTTTTGGCCCTCCCGGGCCAGCTGTGGGCGGGCGGCTCCGGCACCCGCTCGTTCGACGGCAAGACGTGGACGGAGCCACATCATGGCTCGCACTTGCCGACGATGGCGCTCGGGGCGGTGGGCTCGACGAGCCTGTGGGAGGTGGGGCTGCAAGGCATGCTCAACCGCTGGGACGGACACCACTGGCAACGCCTCGGCGGCGAGCTCGGTCCGAATTTCTTCGGTGTCTGGGGCAGCAGCCCGACCGACGTCTGGTTCGTGGGCAGCGCCGGCGCTACCGCGCATTGGAACGGCGAAACGCCGGCCGCCGTTCCGACCGGCACGACGAATGACCTGCACGCGGTGCATGGCTTCGGCAGCGCCGATGTTTGGGCCGTCGGCGATCAAGGCACCATCCTGCATTGGCAAGGCTCGGCCTGGACACCTTCGAGTAGTCCCACCACCAGCGGGCTGCTCGGTATTTGGGCCGCAAACGCCCACGACGTCTGGATCGTCGGCGAGAGCGGCACCGTGCTGCGGCGCGGGGCCTAGAGATCGACTACTGGCTCGCGCGACGGGTGAAATGCGGCTCAGCCGCCAGCGCGGCGTAAAAATCGGCGATGCCCAAGTCGCCCGAGCGCAGCTCGGCGACCCGGCTCGTACCAAGGCATCCCTCGCCCGTACCGAACGCGTAAGTGGCCAGAGATGCGGCGAAGCACTGATAGACGACGTCTTGCTCGGCCAAACCTCGCGCCAGCGATTCCTGATCGTCGAATTCGAACAGCGGCGGCCCGGCGTCGGTGGGGACGAAGCTGGCGGTGTCGATGGGCAACCCGCCATCGGTGGCGCGATAGCGGCCGCCTTCATCGAAGCGCTCGAAGCCGAAGCCGATCGGATCGAACAGCTGATGGCACGAGCGGCAAGGTGAGACGGCGGCGTGCTCGGACTCGTAACGCTGACGCGTGGAGAGCCGGCCCGGGCTCGGGGTGGGGATGCCGGGTACGTTGGCAGGCGGAGTCGGCTTGGTGCCGCACAGCAGCCGCGAGAAAACCAGGAGCCCGCGCTGAGTCGGCGACGAGCCATTCGGCTGGGCCCGGGTAGCGAGGACGCTGCCTTGCGCCAAGATCCCCACGCCGTAGCCGCTCGGGCGGGTCGTGGAAGCACCGTCGGTCTCGGGCGCAGGAAATCCGTAGTACGCGGCGAGGTCGCGCGACGGATTGGTGGTGGCGGAGGTCAGCAGCTCCTTCAAGCCGCCCCGATTTCGAAACACGATTTGGTCGATGAAGGAGCGCGTCTCGCGGATCATCGAGCCGCGTACGGCACCCCACTGGGCGATCCCCGGCCGCTCGATCGACCCGGCGCGGGCGTAGTCCAGGTAGCTTTCGAAGAAGCGTTGCAGGGTGGCTTGCCCCGCGTCGGTGCGGAGCAGAGTCTTTGCGAGCGCGGGGGCGTCGAGCGCCGTTGGCAGCTCCGCCTCCGCCAGCAGCGCCTCGCTCGGCGTCGTGCCGGCGTAGGTGTAAGCGAGCTCGGTAGCTACCTCGTAAGGATCCAGCCGGCGCGAGTCGCCATCGACAGCGCCGATTTCGCTGCGATATACGGCGTTGGGCGACTGGAGCAGCCCCACCGTGAGCCACTTCATCGCCGCCTTGAAATCCGCCTTTTTTAGCGCTGCGTCGAAGTAACCGGTGTAGCGAGCGCGCTCGACCTGGGTGAGCGGGCGCCGGAAGAGCCGCCGTCCATACTGGCTGACGAATTGGTCCGCGCAGGCACGGTCCGGGCTGCTCACCGAGCAGGGCAAGATCGTCGCGAGCGCAGGGCCGGTGACGGCGGCCGCGACGGCGCTGCACGTATCGAGCAGCGCCTGCGCGAGCTGCGGTCCCACCACGGCCGCCGCGTCGTTGTCGAAGCCGTACGCGGACAGCGAGCTCGTCGGCAACGTGTTACCCCACATGCCGGTGACTTGAGGAAAAATGCTCTCGATAGTGCGAGCAAATTGCTCGCGAGTCAGAAGGCGTAGCACCGGCTCGCCGAGCTCTGCCGCGCTGCACTCGAGCTGCAGTGTGCCCGGCGGGCGAGCCTCGCCGTCGGAATCGTCCACGCTCGCGTTACCGCTCACCCCGTTGCCGCTGCTGCCCTCGGTAGGCGTAGGCGAGCGCGACTCCGCATCGCTCCCGGCGCTCGAGTAGCAGGCGGCGAGCCACAGCGCGCCGCACGCCACCGACCACGGGCGCCACTGCTTCAAACGAGTACCTCTGTCACAGGACCGCTCGCGTCGGGGAAGGTAGCGTCACTCGCGCCCATGGCGCGGGCCAGGGTCAGGTAGAGGTCGCCGGCGGGGCGATCGCTGTCGAAGCGCACCACCTGCCCCGTCTTCAGCGCGCCGCCGCCGCCGCCGATCGAAACCAGCGGCAGGTACGCCGGAGCTTGCGGATATTCAATCGCGCTCTGGGTCGTGTGCTCCGAACAATCGCCGATTTCGCTCATCCAATACACGATCGTGTTGTCGAGCACGGTGCTGCCAGGGGCAGCAGGGTCGTCGGTGGTCGCGAGCACTCGAAGCAGATATTGATCCAGCTGATCGGCGAACCAACGCTGGGCGTTGGCGAAAGCGGCGCGCGTCTCCGCCTTGAGATTGTCGACAGATAGCCGCGAGTCGGCCCCGGCGCCGTCGGCGGGCTCGCTGGTCGTGTGCGAGAGCCCGCCGTGGTGAGCCCAGCCGCCCGCGGGCGCGACACCGTCGACCTGGGTGAACTGGAAGTCGAAGTCGCAGCTGGCAAACATCGGCATCACCGCCGCGACGGAGGTGACATTGCACACGAGCGCTCGTGCGGCGAGCTCGAGCTGAGCCTGGAGCAGCAGGGCGAAGCTCGCTTCCTGGTAAAAGTAGTCGTCGCCGCCGCTGGGATCGAGCACGCTGCCCGCGCTCGCCACGCGCACCTCTTCGACGGTGGGCAGTGAGGGCGCGCCCGCACAGCGACTTTGACCGCCGGCGCTGGGGCCACTCTGGATACTTCGAATTGCCTCCAAATGGCGCGACAGCTTCGTCTTCTCGCGCGTCAGGTCGCCGAGGTTGCTCTTGAGGGCTTCAATCTCGGTCGCGGTCAAGCTCAGCAGGTCGTTCCGCAGCTCCGCGTCGACGCTCGAGGCGGGCGCGGAGGCGGCGCCGCCGAACAGCGCGTCCGCCGCCGCGACGGGGCTCTTCTGCGGCTCGACCGCCGTGCCATCCCAAAACAGCTTGCCGTTCTTGTCGAAGCTGGTTGCTGTGTGCGAGCAGGCGCCCAAAATCAAAGGCTGCACCCCGAGCCCGCGCGCGATCGCATGCTCGAGCGTCGTTCGGGGACGAACGTCGTCGGGGGCGCCGGCGAGGCCGGACAGGCAGTTCACGATGCCGTCGTGCGCGCTACCGCCCGGGTACTTGAAGCCCTGATAGACGTTGACGTAAGACTTGTACTTCTCGAGCGGCCCGAGAATGCTGACGTTCGTCTCGTTCAACGAGAACGTCGTCCTGTCGCTCTCGGACACACGCGGGTTGTAGTGCTCGATGGGCACGCCATGCGGCATGTAAAACAGGCAAAAGCGCTTGGGCGCCGCGCCCGGCTCGGCGCCCGCAGTGCGGGCGAGCCGGGCCGCTGCCGGTAGCGAGAGGCCGACCGCCAGCGCCTTGAGGAACATGCGCCGCTGCAGGCGCTGCGTCGCTCGAACCAGGCGCAGGTGCTCGACCATCGGAGCCGAAAAATAGCACGGGCGACCGTCGCGCAAGCCGCGGCGCCGGGCGCGCCGAAAACCCTTGGGGTTTTACCCTATTTGGTCAAATCGGCAGCGGCTTGCTTGGCGTACGCGAGCTCAGTCGCCCCGCACCGTCAACGTCGCTTGCACGCCGCCGGTCACGGCGTCGGCCGCGTTCTTTCCGACCAAGATCGTGTAGTCTCCGCTGTCGACGAGCCATTTTCCGTTTGCGCCGCCTTCCCACCTTCGGAGATCGCGGATCCGGAGCGGCAGCGTCGCGGTCTGCTGCTTGCCCGCCTTGACGCTGACGCGGGCGAAGCTCTTGAGCTCCTTGATCGGCCGGTCGCCGGTGACGGCGGGTGCCTTCGGCGGTGGCTCGACGAACAGCATCGCGATCTCGTCGCCATCGACGGCCGAGGTATTCTCGATGTCGACCGAGACGTCGACGATGGCGTCTTTGGCGACGGCCTGGCACGCTGCGCTCAGGTTGGAGTAGACGAAGCTCGAGTAGCTGAGGCCGTGGCCAAACGGAAAGACGAGGTCGACCGCTTCGCCGGCCGCGTGGCGGCGGTCGTATTCGCGGTAGCCGAAGAAGTAACCCATCGTCGTCGACGAATCGCGTTCCTTGAACGGAGTGAGGTCGAGCTGGCTCTGGGTCGGCCAGGCCACCGGCATTTTTCCCGAGAAATTTGCGGCGCCGAACAGCAGCTTGCCGAGGGCGAGGGCCCCGCGCGCGCCGGGGTAGCCGGCCCAGATCGTGGCCTGGTTCTGGTTAGGGTGGCTGAGCCAGGGCAGGTTCACGATCGAGCCCGACTCGATGATGATCACGGTCGGCTTCATCAGGTCGAGGGCGCTTTCCACGAGCTCAGCGTGACCCGGCGGCAGGTCGAGACTGGTGCGATCGCCGAGGGTGAGGAGCGTGAATTCTTCGCCCTCATCGGCGGGAGTGTAGCCGACGACGACAACGATCGCGTCGGCGCCCGTCGCGTCACTTGCGGAGCTGCCGCTCGTGACGTGGCGCGCGCCGCCGGCTGCAGCCTGGATGCCGGCAAATGGTCCGCTCGAGCGGGCGGGATCGGCTTCGACGGCGCTCGAGCCGCGATCACCCAAGGCGGGATCGGTCGCGAAGTGGAAGGTGCACATTGGGGCACCGACTGGGTCGCCCGAGCAGCTCTTCGGTAGGGTCGCGCTTACCAGTCTAAACGACTGATCGATGCCCAGGACCGCGATGTCGTTAGCGCCGACGAACGGCAAGACAGGCGCACCGGCGGGCCCGTTGGTGAGCAGCACCGCCGACTCGAGCTCGGCCTGCTCGGCCAGCGCCTCGTGATCGGGATTGGCGTCGATCGAGGCCGAGGTCAGGGTCGAGGTCGGCGGCTGCGAGCTCCAGCTACCGCCCTGAATGGCGGAATTGAAGCGGTATTTTTGGGTGAGCACGCGGCGGGCGGCGTCGTCGACCCGCGACTGGTCGGCGCGGGCCAGCGTTTCGGGCGAATAGTTGAGTTGCCAAGCCCGCTCGACATCGAGCCCGGCCCGCAACGCCTCGTCCGTGACGTTTTGGGCGGAGGTGGGGTCAGGGATGTTCTGGTCGCCGGGCATGGCGAACATGTCGGAGATGACCATGCCTTGAAAGCCAAAGCCGCCCTGCTCGACGGGAGCTTTCAGGATGCCTCGGAGCAGGTGCTCGTTCTGGGTCACCTTGACGCCGTTGACCAGGTTACGAGCGGCCATGACGCAGCCAACGCCGCCGTCTTGGATCACCATCTCGAACGAGCGACCGTACACCTCGCGCAAGGTCTGCTCGTTCATGAGCGCGTCCTGGCTCGAACGATTTTTCTCGACCGTGTTGGCCACGAAGTGAGCGGCACACCCGGTCACGTGCTGCTGCAGTCCGACCGTGAACGCGGTTGCCATGCGGCCGATGTGATACGAATCTTCGCCGTAGACTTCCTGGGTGCGCCCCCAATACGGATGGCGCACGACATCCACACTCGGGCCCAACAGCAGGTTATTCATCGACGCCGCCGTCTCGTCGCCGATCGCGGCGCCGATGCGCTTCTCGAGGGCGACGTCCCAGGACGCCGCTCGCACCGACGCCGCAGGGAATGCCGTCGAAAAATTGTCGCCGTCGCTTGGCCGAATCGGCTGCCCTTCGCCCAGATTCACGCCGCGCACCCCGTCGCGGTAGTGGTAGCCACGGATCGTGCCGACACCGGGCACTTCGACGTCGGGACCGCGCTCGATGTCTTCGAAGTCTTTATTTCCGACCGGCAATCCGAGCAGCTGAGTCGCCTTCTCGGCGGGCCCCATGTTGGACAGCGTGGAGGCGACGGCCGCGCTGACCTCGGCCGAAACGCCGTAGGGCTGCATGTGTGCCGAGCAAGCAGACGGAGCCCAGGGCGGGGCGCGGAGCGAACATCGATGTCCCAACATGAATAGCCGGTCTCGGTCGCGCGCGGCTTCGCATCTCGTGAAGTCAGCGCGCGCTGGGGCGGGGCGCGGGCATCCGCCTCCACGGTAAGGCGCGGTCCCCGGCGCCCGGCGAGACCGAGGGCCGCCCCAGAAGCTTCTGCAAACCAGGCTGCTTTTTGGCAGCCACCAAGCCGCACTATAGGTTTTTTCAAGGGGGCAAATGGCCGCTTCGATCCTGCCAAGCGCCCTGTTAGCTTCCTGCGATCGTGGGCTCAGGCGCCCGCGCTCTGCTCGAGCAAGAGCGTTCGGCGGCTACCTTCGGGGTCGCACCGGCGCTTTGCCGGCCACGCCCGGCCTCGTTCTCAAAGGAGATACTGCGCATGAAACGAATCTGGTTGATCGCATCTTGGGTTGCTCTATCTGCTGCTTGCGCCGCGACCGCCTGCTCGTCGAACGACGACGACAAGCCGACCGGCGACACCGGCGCTGGCGGCGAAGGCAACGCCGGCTCGGGTGGCAAGAGCAGCGCGGGTAAGACCTCGTCGGAGAGCGGCGCCGATACGGGTGAAAACGGCGGCGTGCCGGGCGGAGTTGCGGGCGAGCCCAGTGACGTTGCTGGCGGGGGCGGCGCGGGAGGTGCGGCTGGAAGCGACACGGGCGGCAGCACCGGCCAGATTGCATCGTGCAGCACCGGCAAGGTGTTCGCGGGCAATCCGCTGTTCGACGGCGACACCGCCGACATCGGCACGAGCGTGGACGGACAGGGCTTGCGGGACGACCCGCCGCTGCGTAGCGAGGCGCTGGCGTTCGCCGGCAACAACGTGTTCATCGAGACCGAAACCGAGATCTGGACGTCGGATCTTTCGGTGGCAAAGCCCAAGCTCACGCGGGTTGCGGGCGAGGAAGCAGCGGGCGACGACGCGTTCCTCGAAGCCGGCAAGGCGTGCGCTGACACGCACTTTCTCGTCATTCGCGACATGGTCGCCAAGGCCAACGGCAAGCTTGCCGTGGTCGACTACATCGGCAACGCCGTGATCGAGCTCAGCGATCCGGGCAGCCCCGACTGCACGAGCGAGTACGTGGCCGGCACGCACGCAAAATCGCCGGATCCCGGCTCGGCCTATCCGGTTTTGCCGGGCGATGTGGACGGCCCCGGCGCGGAGGCGCTGTTCGGCAACGCCGACAACCACGGCTCCGTCTTCCGCATCGCCACCGACACCGACAACAACCTTTACGTGTGGGACAACGGGAACGCCAAATTCAAGATGATCGCGAACGAGGACGACGCCGACCGCACCGTGACGACGGTGGGCGTCGTTTCGCAGGACGACAACATCCTGGGCCTCACGTTTTTGAAGGGTAAGCTGTACGCGACCGGCGTCGACGGCAGCAACGACTTCTTGCTCGAGATCGATCCCGCGAAATACGACGCCGACGATCCGACCGCGAACGTGAAGGAAGTGTTCCGCGAGCGCAATCACTTCCCCGACGACGTCGAGTCCAGCCACCAAGCGGTGCTGTCGCAGCTCACGACCGACGGCGAAGCGCTGATCGTCACCGGTCAATCGGGCTTCATCTGGCGCGTCGCAACCAACGGTAAAGTGCTCGGCACCTTGGCCGGCACCGGCGTTCATCTCGGCTACGACGGCGGGTTCGATCCGACCGAAGCGCATCCCGCCAACGAGTGGCAGCTGGCGTATTCGGCCAGCAACTCGAACGGCGGCCCGTGGCTGGCCGTCAACGGGTCGAAGCTGTACTGGTCGGGCGGCTACAGTGTCGGCATGCACGTCGTCGGCTTCGACTGCGAGTGAGCCGGGCTCCCGCGGCTGCGCGCGCCTCACGGGGCGCGCGTGGCGCACCAAGCCGAGCCCCCGCCGCCGGCGCTACTTCTGCCGCGAAGGTACCCAGGCCGTCGTGCGCCCCCCGACGACCTCGCGAACGATCGCCTGGCCTGCGATGTGCGCGGCGCCGCGCGTGCCGCCCCAGCGATGCTCGAACAGCCACGATGAGGGGAACCGCTCGTGCTCGGCGCCGACGTTCACGGCCCGCGCTAGCACCGACCGAATCGCGCGGCGCAGGGCCGCGACCTCGGGGCGGCTGAGCGACGCGGCGATGCGCTTGGGCGCGATTCGAGACTGATACAGCACTTCGTCGGCGACCCAGTTGCCGATGCCGGCCAGCGCGCTCTGGTCGAGCAAGACGGCCTTGATCGGGATCTTGCGGCGAGCCAGCAAGGCCTGCAGCTCGTCTGCCGGCGGCAGGTCGTCGAATGCGTCCCGCCCCAGTCGCGCGATGCGCGGGTCGTGCTCGGGAGAAGCGCCGAGCCAAACCCGGCCGAGCCGGCGTGGATCGGTCAGCACGATGCCGCCCCCGGAGCGGGTGCGGATGCCCAGCTTCAAGAAGCGAGGTCGCCCTTGCTCGTCATCCCAAGGCGCCTTGCCGTGGCCGTGAAGGCGCGCACCGGGCACGGCGAGCTCACGCACCCAGCCGCTCATGCCGAGATGACCGAACACGGTGGGACCCTCTCCATCGAGGCTCAACCAGAAGAATTTGCCGCGCCGCCCCACCTCGCGCACCGTGCGCCCGAGCAGCGCTTTCTCGATCGCTTTCGGGGTGAAGCGCGAAAAGACGACCGAGTCCGGGACGACCTCGACGCGAGCGATGCGCTTGCCCTCGAGCGTGCGACGAATCACCCGACAAACCGTCTCGACCTCGGGCAGCTCCGGCATCGGCCCTATTGTAGCCAAACGTTTCGAGCTTGCGTCAGCTCCGCGTTCCCCTTGCACAATTGGGGTCGAGCTATTACCAACCGGTCGGGGAATCGCCAGCTGACGATCCCGAGTCTCTGGAGGAGTTGGTATGGCTGCTGACGAGGGTTCGTCGATTCACGTCGCGCGTCTGTCCGCGAGCAATGGGGGCGATCAAGGTAGCGCGCTGTCCTGGTTTCAGGAGCGAATGTGGATCCACTACCAGCGTAGCCCTGACAGCACGAGCTACAATCTACCGTTCATCTTGCTCGTCGAAGGCGACCTCGACGTCGCGGCCATGGAGCAGAGCCTGAGCCAAATCGTCGCCCGCCACGAGAGCTTGCGCACGCGCTACCGGCAGACCGATGAGGGAGAGCCCGAGCAGCTCGTCGCTCCGCCCGAGGCCCTATCGCTCGTCGTGATCCCGGTGGATCACGCCCAGCTGCTCGCGCGTCTCGAGCAACATCTCGAGCACCGGTTCGACCTGACCCGAGGTCCGATCTTCATCGTGAGCTTGCTGAGGCTCGCCGCCGACCGGCACCTGCTTTTGTTCAACGTGCACCACATCGCGGCCGACGCGTGGTCACTGCGCGCCGTTTTCCTGGGTGAGCTGCAGAGCGCTTACGCCGCATTTTCCCGCTCGGAGCCGCCGGCTCTGCCGCCGCTGACCATGCAATACAGGCAGTACGCGGCGTGGCAGCGAGCCACTGACGCCTCCGCGCACCTCGCGTATTGGCAACGCACCCTCGAGGGTTACGAAGACACGCTCGAGCTGCCGACGGTCCACCCCCGCAAAGCCAAAAGCGGCGCCACGAGCGGGAGCTTTGCATATCGCTATTCGGCGGAGTTTGCCCAAAACCTCGAGCGCTTCTCGCGTCTCCATGGCTGCACCATCTTCATGTCGCTGCTGGCGGCGCTCGGCGTCACGCTCAGCCGCTATGCGAACAAAGACGACCTCTGCATCGGCACCACGACCTCCAACCGAACCGACGTCGCGCTCGAGCCGCTGATCGGGTTCTTCATCAACATTTTGCCGCTGCGGCTGCGCATCGACGAACAAAGCAGCGTCGGCGCGCTGCTCAAGGCGGTCCGGGCCCAGGTGCTGGGCGCGTTCGAGCACGCGGTGCCGTTCGAGCGCATCTTGCTGGAGACCGACGTAGCGCGGCGCGGTGGAGAAAATCCGTTGGTGCCGGTCGTGATGCGTCACCAAAATTTCCCTCAGACCTCGCTGCGGGCGGCGCTGCCCGGGGGCCTGAAGCTGAGCCCCTTCCCGGGCCCTGACGAGAAAGACCCCGCGCTGCGCGAGCTGTTCGTCAGAGAGCACGTCCCTGCTCGCTGCGAGCTCGAGCTGTCGTACTCGGGCGGCGCCGACGAGCTCGTGGTCGAGGTCGTTTATGCCTCCGACCTGTACGACCGCGAGACCGTCGAGCGGCTACTGGCTCAGCACCAGCGCGTGCTTACCGGCATGTTCGGCGACGCTGAACAGCGCGTGCTCGATCTGCCTTTGTTGCGCGACGCCGACGTCGAGAAGCTGCTCGAGCAGTACAATCGGGCAAAGGTAACGCGACCACCCGCCGCGTCGTTCGCCCAGCGCTTCGACGCGCAGGTCGACCTCTCGCCCGGCGCGGTCGCCTGCTGGGACGAGCGGGGCGCTTGGAGCTACGTCGAGCTCGGCCGGCACGCGGACCAGCTGGCGCACGCGCTGTCGGCGCGCGGCGTGAAGCGAGGTGAGCTGGTGGCTGTGTGTCTGGATCGCAGCGCCAAGCTGCTCGCGACGCTGCTCGGCGTCTGGAAGGCGGGGGCGGCTTACGTGCCGCTCGATCCCGCCTACCCCCCCGCCTATTTGCGCCAGATCCTCGATGATGCACGCCCGACCACCGTCGTTTGCGCGGACCGCCATCGCCCCTTGCTCGAGCTGGGCAGCGCTCGGTGCCTGACGCTCGAAGACGTGTGGGGAGGAGCGGCGCCGAGACTTCCGACGACGGCGCCGGTCCTGCGCTTCGAGCCCGACGCGCTCGCCTACGTCATGTACACGTCGGGCTCCACCGGCACGCCCAAGGGCGTCCGCGTCCCCCATCGCCAGCTGGACAACTGGCTCGGCGCGCTCGAGGCCAGCGTGCCTTTCGAGGCCGGCGAGGTGGTGGCCCAGAAGACGACCTTCGTGTTTGCGGTCGCGGTCAAGGAGCTGTTCGCGGGCCTGCTCAACGGCTGCCCCCAGGTGTTCATCGGCAACGACACGGTTCGCGATCCGGCCGCGTTCGTCAACGCGCTCGCCGAGCACCGCGTGACCCGCCTCAACCTCGGCCCCTCGCACCTCGCCAGCGTCATCGAGTACCTGCGATCCAGCGGCCGGCGGCTACCGGCGCTCAAGATCTGCATCACGGCCGGGGAGCCGCTGCCCGCGGCGCTGGTGTTGGCCTTTCGGGAGCTGCTGCCGGGTGCGCGCCTGCTCAACAACTACGGCTGCACCGAGCTGAACGACATCACCTACTACGACACCGCCAGCTTCGATGGTCGGCGAGACTTCGTGCCGATCGGGACGCCGATCGCCAACACCAAGCTCTACGTGCTCGATCGCCAGGGGCGGCTGGCGCCGGAGGGCGTCGCCGGCGAGCTGCATGTCGCCTCCGTGAGCGTCCCCGATGGGTACCACGGGCGCGATGAGCTGACGGCGGAACGGTTCCTGCCCAACCCGTTCGGCGCCGACCCTGGCCCGCGGCTATACAACACGGGCGACGTCGTCAAATACCTGCCCGACGGCTCGCTCGACTTCGTCGGCCGCTGGGACTTTCAGGTCAAGGTGCGCGGCTTTCGCGTCGACGTGCGTCACGTCGAGAAGGCGCTGGGCGACTTCGAAGGCATTCAGGGGCCCGCGGTCGTGAGTGACGGCGAGCGGCTGATCGCGTTTTACACGAACGCGGCCGGCAAAGCGGCTGTCCTGACGGAGCTCCGCGAGTTTTTGCAAGCCCGCCTGCCCGCGTACATGGTGCCCGACGCGTTCGTGCTGCTCGACGCGATGCCGCAGCTGCAAAATGGCAAGTTGAACCGCCGCGCCCTGCTCGAAGCGCGCGGTGAGCTGCAACAAAGCAGCGCGTACGACGCTCCTGCGACCGCGACCGAGCGCGTGCTGGCGCGGATCTGGGGCCTGGTCGTCAACGTGCCGGCGGAGCGCATCGGTCGCCAGACCCATTTCTTCGACATCGGCGGGCATTCGCTGTCAGCGATGCGTGCCCTGGCCCGGATCAAAGACTCGTTCCGCGTCGAGCTCGGCGTGTCGGAGATCTTCGAGGCGCCGCGGCTCCAGTCGGTGGCGGCCGCGATCGAGCGTGAGGTGGCGCGCCTACCGCAGAGCGAGCATCGAGCGCAACCATCGTATGGCGCTCAACGAGCCAAGCCTCAGGCAGGTTGGGGACTTCTGAGCGGCAAGGTGGCGCTCGTCACCGGCGCCAGCCGCGGCATCGGGCTGTCGACGGCGCTGCTGCTCGCCGAGCACGGCGCGAGCGTGGCCATCAATTACCGCGACAGCGAGGCGCAGGCTCGCGGCGTCAAGGCGCGGATCGAGGCGGAGGGAGGCGTCGCGGAGGTGTTCGGGGCCGACGTGACCCGCGCCGATGACGTCGAAGAGCTGGTGGTGGCCATCCACCGGCGCTTCGAGCACATCGACGTGCTGGTCGCCAACGCGCACATGAACTTTCGGAACGGCCCCTTCATCACCTACGACTGGAAGGAGCTCGAGCGCAAGGTCACCGACGAGCTGAAGGCGTTGTTCTTCCCGTGCCAGGCGATCGCTCCCGAGATGCTCCGCCGCAAGAACGGCAGCATCGTGGCCGTCTCGAGCACCCTCTCCAGGCGTGGAACGGTCGGATTCCTCGGGCAGAGCACGGCCAAGGGGGCGGTCGACTCCTTCGTGCGCACGCTCGCGGCCGAGCTCGGACCGGGAGGGGTGAGGGTCAACGCGATCGCACCGGGGGTTACCCTGACCGACGCCGCCTTGCCGATGTCGGCGATCGAGAAGGAACGGATCGCGGCCAACTGCCCGATGCGCCGCAACGGCTTGCCCGAAGACATGGCGGGGGCGGTGCTGTTCCTGGCCAGCGATTTGTCGCGCTTCATGAGCGGCACCTACCTGCCCGTCGACGGCGGGTTCACGATGCTATAGCGGCCGCAGGCCTCTCTCTTACGCTCCCCGCCCCCAGCGCATGACCGCCAAGCTCCTCGTCATCGATAACTACGACTCCTTCACGTTCAACCTCGTGCAGATGTTCCGCAGCTACGACCTCGACATCTCGGTGTTCCGCGCCGACGCGCTCTCGGTTGACGAGGCCAAGCGCTGGGGGCCCGACTACGTGCTGGTCAGCCCCGGCCCCAAGACCCCGAGCTCGGCCGGCATCTCGACCGAGCTCATCGCTCGCTGCCAGGCCGATTTTCCGATCCTGGGCGTCTGTCTCGGCATGCAATGCATGAACGAAGCGTTCGGCGGCAACACAGTGCGCGCACCGGTCCCGATGCACGGCAAGACGAGCGCTGTGGATCACGACGGCACCGGCCTGTTCGAAGGCGTCCCCGCGCCGCTGACGGTCGCGCGCTACCATTCTCTGGCGATCACGCGGATCAGCGACAGCCTGAGGGTCAACGCCCGCTCGACCGACGGCGTGCCGATGGCGGTGCAGCATGTTCGCTACCCGCTGTTCGGCGTGCAGTTTCACCCCGAGAGCTTCCTCACCCAGCATGGGTTCAGACTGCTCGAAAACTTTCTGCGCTCCGGGCCGCTGAAAGGCTCTCTGTCGTGAATACCCCCGCGTCGGACACCAGCTGGACCGTGCGCAAGGTGACGGGCGTGCACTCGGAGCCCCTCGACCTCGAGCAACCGTTCGTCGACGTCGTGCGCCGCTTCGCGCACCTACCCGGTACCGTCGCGCTGATGAGCGGCGGCACGCTCGACTCCGCACGTTACCACCTGCTCGGCGTTTATCCGTGGCTCTCGCTGCGCGGGCAGCGCACGCGAACCACCCTCACCGACGGCGAGCAGCGCGTCGAGCTGGACGAAGATCCGTTTACGGCGCTGCGCCGGGTGCTGCAGCACTGCTCCATGCCAGCCCTGGGGGCGGCGGTGCCCTTATCCAGCGGCCTCTTCGGCTACCTCGCTTACGATCTGAAAGATTGCCTCGAGCGGCTGCCCCGCACCAGCGTCGACGATCTCGAGCTGCCGCTGCTGCACCTGGTGGCGCCCAGCATTCTCGTCGTTCACGACCGGGCGTCGGACACCACGACGCTGCTGGCCATGCAGCTACAAGGCGACGAAAAGGCGTCTCGCGAAGGCGTCGCGCGCTTCAAGCAGGCGCTCGGCGCTGCCGCGGCACCACGGGAGCGGGCGCCGCGACAGGCGGCTCGCTGCGCGTCCGTCTTTTCGCGCGCCGAGTACTGCGCCGCCGTGGAGTCGGTGCGAAGGTACATCGTCGAGGGTGACGTCTACCAAGTGAACATGTCGCAGCGCTTTCAGGCGCCGTTCACGGGCGACCCGTTCGACGGCTTTGCCCAGATGTACGCGGCAAATCCCGCGCCTTTTTTCGCCTACCTCAACGCCGGGGACCACCAGATCGTCTCCACGTCTCCCGAGCGCTTCCTCGAGCTTCGCGATGGCTGGGTCGAGACGCGGCCGATCAAGGGCACGCGGCCGCGCGGCAAGACTCCGGCCGAAGACGACGCGCTGCGGGCCGAGCTCCAGGAGAGCGCGAAAGAAGACGCCGAGCTGTCGATGATCGTCGATCTGCTTCGCAACGACATCGGCAAGGTGTGCCGCGCCGGCTCCGTGCGGGTGCTCGAGCACAAGCGGCTCGAGGCCTATCGAAACGTCTACCACCTGGTTTCGATCGTGAAGGGCGAGCTCGACCCAGGCGTAGACGCCGTCGACGTGCTGCGCGCGACGTTTCCGGGCGGCTCGATCACCGGCTGCCCCAAGATCCGGGCGATGGAAATCATCGACGAGCTCGAGCCGGTTCGGCGGCACGTCTACACCGGCAGCATCGGTTACATCGGGTTCGATGGCACGATGGACCTATCGATCGCGATCCGAACCGCGACGTTCACCCGTGACAAAGTCGTGTTCTCGGTCGGGGGCGGCGTCGTCTTCGACTCGGATCCGGAGAGTGAATTCGAAGAAACGCTGCACAAGGGGCGGACGCTGATCGACGCCCTGACCTCTGCTAGCGCCGCGGAAGCGGGCCGCGACGGGCGGCGCGTCGACACGGTTTGGCACGACGGAGCCTTCAAGCCGGGCGTCGCCGCGTCCGTGCCGATCGACACCGACGGCTTGGCTTACGGCTTCGGATTCTTCGAGACCCTGCGTGTCCAGGCGGGGCGCCCGATCCTGCTACCGGCGCATTTGCAGCGCTTCGAGCGCACCTGGAGCGAGCTATTTCCGTCCCCCCCGCCCGACGTGACATGGTCCGACGTGATCGCGCAGCTGATCCAGAAGAACGACCTATCCAGCGCGATCGCGGTGGTCAAGCTGATGGCGATCGCAGGCAAGCCCGGCGGCGCGCGACAGGCGCCGGTGCTGTTCGCGAGCGCCAAGCCCTATCAGCCGCGCCCGGCCTTGAGCGCGCGGGGCGGCCTAGCGCTGCACGTGTATCCGCACCACCGCCACACCCACCTCGCCGGCCACAAGACGCTCAACTATCTGTTTTACAAGTTGGCGGGCGATTGGGCCCGGCGTCAGGGCGCGGACGAAGCCTTGATCCTCAACGTGGATCGTTCGGTGTCGGAGACGAACACCGCCAGCATTTGCTGCGTTGTCGGCGGCACGGCGTGCTTTCCGACTTCCGCCCACGCCCTACCGGGCACCATGGCGGCGGAGGTGCGGCGGCTCATAACGAGCTGGGGTTTGAAGGTCGAGGATCGACGTCTCACGGTGGAAGATCTACTTTCGGCCGACCAGGTGTTCTTGACGAGCTCGCTGATCGGCGCCGCCCCCGTCGTGAGCCTGCACGACGCCCCGCTGCGCTACGACCGAGCGTTGTGCGAAAAGATCAATCGAGCCGTGTTCGACGAAGGCTGATCGCACCCCGGGCGGTGGCCCCACTCGCGCCATAGCTTGGTCAATTCGACACACATCCGCTAGCTGGGATGCGGCGGCGCGGGTTCTGCAGCGCCGCTGCCTTGCCGCGCCGGCGATCGACCACTACCAAGCACCGTTAGGAGATCGATGCTCACCACCTCAGCGCCCTTTGTCCTCTTCGTTCTCGGTTGTGGTGTGGTTGCGTGCGGGGGGTCCGACTCACCGACGACGCCCGGCACCTCTGGCAGCGCCGGAAGCGCGCAGGGCGGGACGGGGGCGGGCGGCTTGGGCGGCATGACGACCGGCGGCGCTCCGATCGGCGGCAGCGCGACGGCCGGCTCGGCCAACGCCGGTAGCGGCGCGGGCGGCGGGGCGACGACTGCCGGTAGCAGCCCCGGCGGTAGCTCCGCCGGTTTCGCGGCGGGCGGAACCACCAGCGGAGCCGGTGGAGCCAGCGGCGGAAGCAGCGCAGCCGGCGGAAGCAGCGCAGCCGGCGCAGGCGCCGGCACCGGCGGAGGCACTACGACGCCGTCGCCCGATTGCAATGCGGCGCTGCCGAGCGGCGGCCAGCTACGTGACGGCAACGGCACCGGCGGCGCCGGAAACCTCGGCTGGGAAATCTGGTCCAACACCGGCAAAGGTCAGATGACGACGTTCGCCACCCCCGCGTTCGTGGCCACCTGGAACGAGTCGGGCGGTTACCTCGGCCGGCTCGGCTTCGAGTGGGGCGGCTTTCAAAGTATGCCCGTGCCTCACGATCAGCGTGGCACGATCAGCGCTCAGTTCGTGTCGAAGAAGACCGGCACCGCCGGCGGCTACTCCTACATCGGCATGTACGGGTGGACGACCAACCCGTGCGTCGAGTGGTACGTCGTGGACGACTCGTTCAACCCCATGCCGATCAATCCGGGCACCACCACCAAGAAAGGTGAGGTCGACCTCGATGGCGGCACGTACATCATGTACACGCGCCCGACGACCGGCACCGGCGGCACGCGCTGCGCCGACACCACGAGCTGGATGCAGTACTACAGCGTTCGGAAGACGGCGCGAGCGTGCGGTGTGATCTCGCTCAGCGAGCACTTCAAAGCCTGGCAGCGCCTCGAGATGGACATGACGGGCGAGCTGCTCGAAGCCAAGATCCTGGTCGAGGTGGGCGGCGGCGTCGGAAGTGTCGAGCTGCCGGTCGCCAACGTGACGGTGCAGTAGCGACAGCTCAAGTCGGCGTGGCGCTCGGCGGCGCGAAGTAGTGGCCTTGTGAACCAGCGAAAACCGTAAGATTTCGCGGCGCATATTCGAGCCGCGGCGGAGGCGCTCCAGGAGATCGCCGCCCCCGAGCCGAAGCCGCCTCATCGCCGGCGCTCGAGGCCAAAACGGCGCGCGTAGCGACCCAAGCCGCCGCCACGGCCGACCGGCCAGGCGTCACTTAGCGCGGTGGCGACCGCGGGGAACCGTTGTAGCTTGCGTGCTCGAAGTCAGTGCGTCGCAAATACAACCATCAGCCGTTTTCAGGCTCGGCGCCGTCGATGCCGGTGACCTAGGAGCTGCGTGCGCTGGCGTTTGCTCTTTGCGTGGCTGGGCGCGGCGCTCGTATCGAGCACGAGCGCCGCCGCCGTCGAATCGAGCGGGTTCACGCTCGAGACGGGGTCGCCCGACGCGCTGTGTCCGGATCTCGAAATGACGCGCGAGCTGGTGGCCCGGCGCCTCGGCGCGCTGGTGGTCGAGGGACGCAAGGGCTGGCGAGCGCGCTACACGATCGGTCACGCGCCGTCCGGCAACCCGCGAGACTTCGTGCGCCTCGAGCTGTTCAGCCCCGAGGGCGGCGTCGAGCTGCGACGCGACCTTCCGATCGAAGGCGACTCGTGCCGCACGATGGCGGAGGTGATCGCGCTGGTCCTGGACCGCTACTTCCGGGGCTTGGGCGCCGACGGCCATGAGCCAACCAAGCACGCCGAAGCGCCCGTGACAGCTCCGCCGTCGTCGCGCGCAGCGCCGCTCCCCGCCCCGCCCCCACCGACTCCCCCGCCAGAGGTCATGCCGGTCCGCCAGCGCCTGCGTGTTTCGGCCGAATACGCCGTCACGCTGCCGGTCGCACAGCCTTGGCTCGGGCTCCGCGCCAGCGCCGCCGTCCGCTCCGACCTGGAGGTAGCGCTGGGGCTGCGGCTCGGCCTCACCCCACTGCAGGAAAGGGCACCCGGCGGAGCGAGCGTGGAAGCGAGCGCGATCGGCGCGCGCTCGAGCGTCGCATGGCGACTGACGCTGCCGCCGGGCTCGTTCCATCTTGGTCCGGCCGTGTCGCTGGTCGTCGACCATGCCACGACGCAGGGCCTCGTCCGTCAGAACGATCGCACGCGGGCGCGGTGGGCGGGCGGCCTCGACGGCGGTTTCGTGGCCCCGCTCGGCCGCGCCTTGTTCGTCGAAGCTTCGATATCCGTCAACCTTCTGCTGGGAGCGGGCCAATTCTTCGTGGCCGATCGCGAAGTCTTGTCGCCTCACCGCCTGACGCTGGATTGGTCGCTGGGCCTCGGCTACGCCTGGGGTAGATAACGTCGACGGGGGCCGAAGGTTCGTCGCTCACGAGACTCTAATGGCCGTCATGCCCGCCGCCGCCGCCAGCCCGAGCGAATGGGATTCCGAGCTCGAGTCACCGCTGCTACTGGAATGCGCCCGCGGCAGCGATGAGGCGTGGCGCGCGCTGCACTTTCGTTACTACCCGGTCACGGTCGCCTTTCTTCGCAAATTCGGG
>Ga0164241_10000813_pt1 | contig 46500 bp, 40 predicted proteins | sample OricomyardsoilBY_FD_108780 | JGI IMG/M metagenome (GOLD analysis project Ga0164241, IMG submission 108780) | Backyard soil microbial communities from Emeryville, California, USA - Original compost - Back yard soil (BY) | ecosystem: Environmental > Terrestrial > Soil > Unclassified | place: USA... | reverse complement strand
ACCGCACAACTACCTGGCCGTCATCAAGGTCGTCGGCATCGGCGGCGGCGGCGTGAACGCCATCAACCGGATGATCGAGGTCGGCCTGCGCGGGGTCGAGTTCATCGCGATCAACACCGACGCCCAGGCACTGCTGATGTCGGATGCCGACGTCAAGCTGGACGTCGGCCGGGAGATGACCCGTGGCCTCGGGGCCGGCGCGAACCCGGACGTCGGCCGCAAGGCCGCCGAGGACCACCGCGAGGAGATCGAGGAGGTGCTCAAGGGTGCGGACATGGTCTTCGTCACCGCCGGGGAAGGCGGTGGCACCGGCACCGGCGGCGCGCCGGTGGTCGCCTCGATCGCCCGCAAGCTCGGCGCGCTGACCATCGGCGTGGTCACCCGGCCCTTCCAGTTCGAGGGTCGCCGGCGGGGCGGGCAGGCCGAAGAGGGCATCAAGATGCTCCGCAACGAGTGCGACACCCTGATCGTCATTCCCAACGACAGGCTGCTGCAGCTCGGCGACATGGGCGTGTCGCTGATGGACGCCTTCCGGTCCGCCGACGAGGTGCTGCTCAACGGTGTGCAGGGCATCACCGACCTGATCACCACCCCCGGCCTGATCAACGTCGACTTCGCCGACGTGAAGTCGGTCATGGCCGGCGCCGGCACCGCGCTGATGGGCATCGGTTCGGCCCGCGGTGAGGGCCGGTCGGTGCAGGCGGCGCAGAAGGCGATCAACTCGCCGCTGCTGGAGGCCTCGATGGACGGCGCGCACGGCGTGCTGCTGTCCATCGCCGGTGGCAGCGACCTGGGCCTGTTCGAGATCAACGAGGCAGCCTCGCTGGTCCAGGAGGCCGCCCACGAGGACGCGAACATCATCTTCGGTACCGTCATCGACGATTCGTTGGGTGACGAGGTGCGGGTGACCGTCATCGCCGCCGGCTTCGATTCGAGCCCGTCCGTGCTGCCGCCCAGCATCGACCAGCGGGTCCGCGCGTCGGCCGACCGGACCGGCGGGCCGAGCGGTCGGCTGAACGGGCTGGGCGGGCACAACGGCCATGGCGGCCTGGACGGCAGTCTGGCGCCCAGCGGCAACGGGTTCTCCTCCCATCCGCAGCGGGCCGAGCCGCAGATGCCCCCGCAGCCGCAGTACGCCACCACCCCGCCGCCGCCCTCGCGCGGCGCCGCGCCGGCCTACCAGCAGCAGGGGCCCGGCAGGTACCCGACGCAGGCCCCGAACCATCAGCCGCCGGCCGGTCGCGGACGTCAGCAGCTCGACCTGGACGACGACGATGTGGACGTCCCGTCGTTCATGAAGCGCTGACCGGGCCGACGTCCGCCACGCAGACACCTCAGCGCCGGTGATCGGGACCCTGTTCACGACCCGGCGCCCAGGCGTCTCCGTCGCTCCGTACGACGAACTCAATCTGGGCGGTGCGGTCGGGGACGATCCGGCCGCGGTCCGGGTCAACCGGGCGATGGTGGCCGAACGCATCGGCCTGCCGACCGATCGCACGGTGTGGATGCGTCAGGTGCACAGCAGCATCGTGCGGGTGGTCGATGGCACGGAGCGGGACCCGTTGCCCGAGTGCGACGGCATCGTCACGGCAACCCCGCGTCTGGTGCTCGGGGTGCTGGCCGCCGATTGCGTGCCGATCCTGGCCGGCGACGCTGTGCACGGTGTGATCGGCGCCGCGCACGCCGGGCGGCGGGGAGCCGCGGACGGCATCGGCGGGCTGCTCCTCGATGCGATGCGCCGGGCCGGCGCCGATCCCGCGGCGGTCACGGTGTGGTTGGGCCCGGCGATCTGCGGACGCTGCTACGAGGTGCCGCCGATCATGCGCGACGAGGTCGAGGGCGCCCTGCCCGGCTCGGCCTGCGTGACCGACCGGGGCACGGCCGGGCTGGATCTGCGGGCCGGGCTCCGGCACCAGTTCGAGGCGCTGGGTGTGCGCGCGGTCAAGGTCGACAGTCGTTGCACGCGTACCGATCCCGACCTGTTCAGCCATCGCCGCGGCGCACCGACCGGACGCCAGGCCGGTCTCGTCTGGCGGATGCCGTGAAGCTCGCGACGACATGCCGGCGGGTCAGGTGTGTCGCACCACATTCCGCCCGCCGATCGGGGATAGCCTCACCGGCAGGCGTGGAAACCGGTTCGCGCGACCTGCCTTTCGAGCCGTCTCGAGCAGGTTGTGCGGCTCGGCTGGACGGGCCTGGAAGACGGCGGTGCTCCAGCGCTCTGGCCGGCAGTGATCGACTGTGATCGACAGTGGAAGGATCGGGACGACATGGGATCGTGGCGAAAGGTGGGGGCCTTCCTCGGGTTGGTTCCTGAGGACGGCCGCCGGGACGAATACGGCGACGACTACCACGAGGGCCAGTACCACGAGGGCGGCTACCCGGACGGCTACGAGGCCGATCGGGGTCCCGACTACGAGGACGGCTACGAGCATGCGCGCGAACACGCCCGGCAGTCGCCCTACCAGTCCGCCCCCCGGGCCGTCGCCGACGGCTACGAACCACCGATGACGCAGGGTGCGTTGGCCGTTGCGGCCCGCCGCGATTACGCCGAATCCGCCGGGGCGGTCCGTCCGGTCACCGTCAAGCTCACCGGATTCGGCGAGGCGCGAGTGATCGGCGAGAAGTTCCGTGAGGGCAAGCCGGTCATCCTGGACATGACGGAGATGGACGACGCCGGCGCGCGCCGGCTGGTCGACTTTGCCGCCGGCCTGGCCTTCGCGCTGCGCGGGTCCATCGACAAGGTCACCACCAAGGTGTTCATGCTGCTACCCCCGGACACCGAGATGTCGGATCTGCCCGCCTACGAGCCGGACTACGCCGGTTACCCGACGTCGCGCCCGGCTTACGCCGGAGGTCGCGGCGGCCGCTGACGACCCCGGGTACGCCGAACGCACCGCCCCCGATCCGCCCGGGGACGGTGCGTTCGGACGTCGGCACATCTGTGTCCAGCGGCATTCGTCGTGCGGGTGGAATTTCGCACGTCGGATCAGGTAGAAGTGGACAGGTGAACGTTCTCTGGCAGGTCGTCTACCTGCTGCTCTGGCTGTTCCGGCTGGCCCTGCTGGGCCGGATCGTCATCGAGTTCGTCCGTGTGTTCGCCAAGACATGGCGGCCCGTCGGCACTCCGGCGGTGGCCATGGAGGTGTTGTACGTCACCACCGATCCGCCGGTGAAGCTGTTCCGCAAGATCATCCCGACGGTGCGGCTCGGCGGTGTCGGTTTCGACCTGAGCATCATCGTGCTGCTGATCATCGTGTACATCCTGATGGAAGTGGTCCTCCGGCTCGCCCTCGCCGCGCTCTGAGCACCACGCCGCCCCGGGCCGTCTTCGCAGGCGAAGGTTCAACGCGCGACCGGTCGGCGGCCCTTCCGACTATCCTTTCCCGAGACGGCCACGGCGAGTGTCGTGTCGCTGAGTGTGAGTGCCGTGATGAGTAGAGCCACCGAGGAGTAAGTCATGCCGCTGACCCCAGCCGACGTGCACAACGTTGCGTTCAAGAAGCCGTCGATCGGCAAACGCGGATATGACGAGGACGAGGTCGACGCCTTCCTGGACGTGGTCGAGGCCGAACTGACCCGGCTCATCGAGGAGAACGCCGAGTTCAAGGCCAAGGTCGATGGTGCTGTCGGCGGCCAGACCGTTCCGCTGACCAAGGCCGCGACGCCGATGTCCACCGGCGAGGCGCACACCGCGGCGGCCCGCTTGCTCGGGTTGGCCCAGGAGACCGCGGACCGGCTCACCGGCGAGGCCAGGGCCGAGGCGGACAAGGTGACGGGCGAGGCCAACGCCCAGGCCGAGAAGACCGTGACCGACGCCAAGAGCCAGGCCGAGGCGCTGCTCTCCGACGCCTCCGCGCGGGCCGAGGCCACCGAGCGGGACAGCCGCACCAAGGCGGAGACCATGGACCGCGAGGCCAAGGCCCGTTACGACGAGATCCTGGGCAAGCTGGACAACGAGAAGGTCGGCCTGGAGCGCAAGATCGAGGACCTGCGGGGCTACGAGAAGGAGTACCGCGGGCGACTCAAGAACTGGATCAGCGACCAGCTCGCCCAACTCGACGACGGGGGCTCCCGCGAGCAGCAGCCGGTGGCCGTGACGTCCGGTCCCGGCGACTGACCGTCGGAATATCCCTGGACCTGCGGCGTTAGTCTTGATTCGAGCAGTAGACCCAGTGATACGGCAGTGACCCGGCCATCACCGGCGAGCCATTCGGAAGAACGGAAGCCCGCGTGCGGGGTTCTCACTAGACCCGAACGGGTCCGGCCCGAAACAGCCGGAAAGCGGAGCGGTCCGACCCTGTGCTTTGAAGAGCTCGGGGGTCGGGCAAGCGGGGTGGTACCGCGGGACCGCGATCGGCACCGGTCGCGGGCTCGTCCCTGCAGCATGACGACCTGCAGCGACGAGGAGTAACCGACCATGACCTCTTACCCCCGGGCCGGCGCCACCGAGGCCGGCACCCACCCCGACTTTCCGGCCCTGGAGCGCGAGGTGCTGGCCTACTGGGCCCAGGACGGCACCTTCCAGGCCTCCGTCGACCAGCGGGCCGCCGGCGCGAACGGCGCCAATGAGTACGTCTTCTACGACGGCCCGCCGTTCGCCAACGGCCTGCCGCACTACGGGCACCTGCTCACCGGGTACGTGAAGGACGTGGTGCCGCGCTATCACACCATGCGCGGACGCAAGGTGGAACGCCGCTTCGGCTGGGACACGCACGGGCTCCCCGCCGAGGTGGAGGCCGAGCGTCAACTGGGCATCAAACACAAGTCCGAGATCGTCGGCATGGGCATCGAGGCGTTCAACGACGCCTGCCGGCAGTCGGTGCTGCGCTACACCCACGAGTGGGAGGAGTACGTCACCCGGCAGGCCCGCTGGGTCGACTTCGACAACGACTACAAGACCCTGGACCTGGACTACATGGAGTCCGTCATGTGGGCCTTCAAGACCTTGTGGGACAAGGGCCTGATCTACGAGGGCTACCGGGTGCTCTGGTACTGCATCCGCTGCGAGACGCCGCTGTCCGCCACCGAGACCAAGATGGACGACACCTACCGGAATCGGCAGGATCCCGCGGTCACCGTGTCGTTGCGGCTGCGGTCGGCGGACCCGGCGCTGGACGGGGTGAACGCGCTGATCTGGACCACCACGCCGTGGACGTTGCCGTCGAACCTGGCCGCCGCGGTCGGTCCGGATGTCGACTATGTCGTCGTCGAGTCGTCCGGCCCGTTCGCCGGCCGTTACCTGCTGGCGCAGGCCCGGCTGGGCGCCTATGCGCGCGAACTCGGCGAGGATCCGCAGGTGCTGGCCCGATACACCGGCACTCAGTTGGTCGGCACCCGCTACACCCCACCCTTCGACTTCTTCGCCGGCCGGGACAGTATTGATGGGTCGGACCCTGCAAGCAGGTCCTCGGGCCGCCCATTTCAGCTGCTGACCGCCGACTACGTGTCCACCGAGGACGGCACCGGCCTCGTACACATCGCGCCCGCCTTCGGTGAGGAGGACAAGGCCGTCACCGACGCCGCCGGCATCGAGGTGGTCAATCCGGTCGACCCGCAGGGCCGGTTCACCAACCAGGTGCCGCCCTACGAGGGCTACCAGGTGTTCGACGCGAACATCCCGATAATGGCGGATCTCAAGGAAGCCGGGCTGCTCGTCCGCCGGGACAGCTACGAGCACCCGTATCCGCATTGCTGGCGCTGCGACACCCCGCTGATCCAGCGGGCGGTGTCGTCGTGGTTCGTTGCCGTCACCCGGTTCCGGGACCGGATGGTCGAGCTGAACCAGCAGATCACCTGGGTGCCCGGGCACATCAAGGACGGCCAGTTCGGCAAGTGGTTGGAGGGCGCGCGGGACTGGTCGATCTCCCGGAACCGGTTCTGGGGCTCGCCGATCCCGGTGTGGATCTGCGACGACCCGGCCTATCCGCGGGTCGACGTCTACGGCTCGCTGGACCAGCTGGAGCGCGACTTCGGGGTGCGGCCGACCGACCTGCACCGGCCGTTCATCGACGAGTTGACCCGGCCCAACCCGGACGACCCGACCGGCCGCTCGACGATGCGACGGGTGCCGGAGGTGCTGGACTGCTGGTTCGAGTCCGGGTCGATGCCCTACGCCCAGGTGCACTACCCCTTCGAGAATCGCGAGTGGTTCGACGGGGCGGCAGGTCCGGCCGACGACGACGTCGACGGCGAAATCACGGCCGGCCGCAGGCCGTCGTCGGGTTCCGGCGGAGCCGGAGGTCACTATCCGGGCGACTTCATCGTCGAGTACAACGGGCAGACCCGCGGCTGGTTCTACACGCTGCATGTGCTGGCCACCGCCCTGTTCGACCGGCCGTCGTTCGTCACCTGCATGGCGCACGGCATCGTGCTCGGCGACGACGGGCAGAAGATGAGCAAGTCCCGCCGCAACTACCCGGACGTGGGGCAGGTGTTCGAGCGGGACGGCTCGGACGCGATGCGCTGGTTCCTGATGTCCTCGCCGATCCTGCGCGGCGCCGACCTGGTCGTCACCGAGCAGGGCATCCGGGACAGCGTGCGGCAGGCGGTGCTTCCACTGTGGAACGCCTGGTCCTTCCTGTCGTTGTACGCGAACGCGGCCGATCTGGCCGGGTCGGTGCGCGTGGACTCGGCGGACGTGCTGGACCGGTACATCCTGGCCAAGACCGCGGAGCTGGTCGCCGACGTCACCGGAGCCATGGACGGGTACGACCTGGCCGGCGCGTGCCAGTCGGTGCGGGTGTACCTGGACGGGCTGACCAACTGGTACATCCGACGGTCCCGGCAGCGGTTCTGGGACGGTGACCGGGATGCCGTCGACACCCTGCACACGGTGCTGGAGACGCTGTGCCGGGTGGCCGCGCCGCTGCTGCCGCTGACCACCGAGGTGATCTATCGGGGGCTGACCGGGGCGCGTTCGGTGCATCTGACCGATTGGCCGTCCCTGGCCGGGCTGCCGCAGGATGCCCAGCTGGTGGCGGCGATGGACGAGGTGCGTGAGGTCGCCTCGGTCGCGCTGTCGGTCCGCAAGGCCGGCAAACTCCGGGTGCGACAGCCGCTGGCGTCGATGACGGTCGCGGTGCGCGGCGCCGACGCCTTGGCACCGTTCGTCGCGCTGCTGGCCGACGAGGTCAACGTCCGGGCGGTGCAGGTCACCGAGCTGGCCGAGCATGACGAGCGGGTCACCCGCCGGCTCACCGTGAACGCGCGGGCGGCCGGACCCCGGCTGGGCAAGCAGGTGCAGCAGGTGATCAAGGCGGCCAAGGCCGGCGACTGGTCGGTGGCCGATGACGGCACGGTGACGTGCGGGGGAGTCGTCCTTGCCGAAGGGGAGTACTCGCTCGAGCTTTCGGCGGCCGGTGCTTCGTCGGACGCGGTCGGGCTGCTGGGCTCCGGCGGGTTCGTCGCGCTGGACACCACGCTGGACGACGACCTGATCGCGGACGGCCTTGTCCGCGACGTCGCCAGGGGCGTGCAGGACCTGCGCAAGAGCGTCGGGCTGGATGTGTCGGACCGGATCGAGCTCACTGTCGTCACCGACGACCAACTGGCCCGGGCCGCCGTGGCGGCGCGATGGGGGTGGTTGGCCGAGCAGGTGCTGGCCCTCAACGAGGCATCCGTGGGCGACGGCGCGACCGGTGCGGGCTGGGGTGCGGCCGACCTGGTCGTGGGCACCGGCGTGAACGCCAAGGTACGAGCCCACATCCGCAAGGCCTGACCGCGGCTGGCCGCGGCTCCGTCGGAAGAAAAGTGCGGTGGGTCGCACTTTTCTTCCGACTTGACGGACCGGCCGGGGTTCAGGCGAATGGGTCGACGACACGGATCCCGTCGAAGCGGCGGAAGCCGCGGTCGCGCGTATAGATCGTGGACACGCCGTGGGTGAGCATCATGGCCACGATCACAGCGTCGGGCACGAGGTCGCCCCGGATCGGCTGACCGATATCGAGGTGCTTGTAGGTGGACCAAGTGTTCGCGTCCTCGCCGACCACTCTGACGGCCGACACGGCCAGGAGCCCATCTATGACCATGATGGCGTCGGCCGGCGCGAGTGGTCGGTCGTAAACCCGCGGGTTGGTCGCAATCCTCAGATAGGACAGCAATACCGGCCAGAAGAGCGTAGTCAGCGCCGGGCCCGCCCTCAGCCGGCGGATCAGCCGCTGGGCCTGCGCGTGCTCGGGGGTGTCCGTATCCGTGGCGTGAAGGAGCACATTGACGTCAACGGTCGCGGACATCGTCGGTCGTCATCGGCTCGTCCAGAACGGCCCACAACGCTTCCTTGTCGTTGATGTCGACGAGGGCGCCCATCGACTGGGAAGGCCAGTGGAAGTCGGTTGGGGGTTCGGTTTCCTCCGCGGCCAACGCCTTGCTCAACAGTTCCGACACCAGCACCCCCAGGGTCTTGCCCTCGCGTTTCTGTCGCTCCTTGAGCGCGGCCAACACCAGCGGGTCGAGGTCGATTGTCGTCCGCATTCATCTGATGCTACGCAGTCCAGCATCAGATGCAGGCTGGCTCAAGTCGTCGGTCGACATTGTCACCGCCGAACCCCGGGGGCGCGCCGGCAGATTTCAGGGACTGAGGTGCTCGGCGAACGCCGTCAGGGTCTGCGAACACCCCGCGTCCACCCGGGCGGTGGCGACCGGGTCGCCGCGGGTGATGCCGCGGTTGACGATGACGATCGGCCAGCCCAGCCGGGCGGCGTGCCGGACGAATCGCAGCCCCGACATCACCGTCAACGACGAACCGGCGACCAGCAGTGCGTCGCCCCCCGACAGGGCGGCGTAGGCCCGCACGACCCGGGCCTTGGGCACATTCTCGCCGAAGAACACCACGTCCGGCTTGAGCACACCCCCGCAGTGACGGCAGGCCACCAACGAGAACCCGCCGGTCTCCTCCAGTTCGACATCGCCGTCCGGTGCCGTCCGGACCTCGGCGTGGGCCGCGAAGTCCGGGTTGGCCGCGTCCAGGCGGTGGTGCAGGTCCAGCCGGGTCGAGATGTCGCCGCAACCCAGGCAGATCACCTGATCGATGCGGCCGTGCAGATCGATCACCGCCCGGCTGCCCGCGGCCCGGTGCAGCCCGTCCACGTTCTGGGTGATCAGCGTCCGAACGATCCCGGCGGACTCCAACCCGGCCAGCGCCCGGTGCCCGTCGTTCGGCCGGGCGTTGCCCAGGCGTCGCCAGCCGATGTGACTGCGGGCCCAGTATCGCTGCTGCGCCGTCGGCCCGGACACGAACTCGTCGTAGGTCATGGGCGAGCGCGGCGGGGAGTCCGGGCCGCGGTAGTCGGGGATGCCCGAGTCGGTGGACACGCCGGCGCCGGTCAGTACGATCAGCCGGCGGTCGGCAAGCACCGCGGCGGCGCCGGCCGCGTCGACCAGCGGCGCGCTCGCGCTGCCGAGCCGCGGGGTGTCGGGAATGGAAGCGGCGACGGGGACGGCGGTCACCGGACCAGCGTACGGAGCCCGGTGGGCGCTCAGCCCTCCTCGGCGATCTCCGGGGTGCCCAGGTCCGCCGGTTTGACCACGCCGCCGGGGGCCTTGCGGTGCATGGCCAGCCCGATCAGCGGGAACACCAGCACCGAGAGCATGCCGGCACCGACCAGCGCGGCCGCCGTGCCGGCCGCCAGATCGCCGGCCTCGACGCCGATGTTCGTCACCGCCACGATGATCGGTAGCCCGGTCGCGCCGAGCAACAGGACCGCCCGGCGGTCGGGTTTCGGGAGCCCACCCGAGGTGAACAGCGTCGAGGACCCCCGCACCAGCAGGAGCAGCACCAGGAACACCGGCAGCATCAGCAGTGTCGTCGGGCTCGAGACAAGCGCGTCCAAGTCGAAGGTCAGCCCGGTGCTGATGAAGAAGAGCGGGACGAGGAATCCGAAGCCGACCGCCTCGAGCTTGCCCTCGATCGCTTCCAGGTCGTGCTCGTCGGCGCCGGACAGCAGCAGTTTCGCGATCACCCCGGCGGCGAACGCCCCGATCAGCATGTCCAGATCGAGCAGCACGCTCAGCGCGACCAGCGCCAGCAGCAGGAAGATCACCAACCGGATGGCGAACTGGCCGCTGGTGTGCAGGGTGGTGGTGATCAGCGAGTGCAGCCGTGGGTACGGTCCGCGGCCGGCCAGGTAGACGGCCACGCCGGTGACCACCACGAAGGCCAGCAGGACGACGGTCGCGATCCCGGGTTCGCGCCCGGACAGGAACAGCGAGATCGCGATCAGCGGCCCGAACTCGCCGACCGCGCCGATCGCGATCACCGCGGTGCCGAACGGGGTCCGCAATTCGCCGGCGTCGCGCAGGATCGGCATCAGGGTGCCCAGTGCCGTGCTGGTCAACGCCACCCCGATGAAAATCGCCGCGGCCGGACTCGGCGCGATGACCAGGGCGACGGCCACGCCGAGTACCAACGCGAACAGCCAGCCCAGGATCGACCGGTTCAGCGGGCGGCCCCGGATCTTGCCGAAGTCGATCTCGTTGCCGGCCAGGAAGAACAGCATGCACAGCCCGAGATCGGAGAGCTTGTCCGTGGTCTCGTTCGGGGACACCCAGCCGAGCAGCGGTGGGCCGAACAGCATGCCGAGCACGATCTCGAAGACCACCAGCGGTATTCGCACCACGCGACCGACGAGCGCGGCCAGAACCGGGGCGAGCACGGCGATCAGTGGCAGCATCACCAGGACCGGCAGCGACAGGTCGTCCATCGGCGGCGCCCTCCGTGGCTGCTCGGGGGCCGGGGATCAGGCGGCGGGTCGCACGTGGATGCCGTGGGCGATGTCCGGGGAGAGCTCGGTGGTGATCGCCCCGTCGACGACCACCATCGCATCGCCCCGGACCCCGAACTCGAGCACCGCCCCGGGCAGCACCCCGGCCCGGTGCAGCCGATCCATCACCACCGGCTGGTTCTGCACGATCTCGATGATCCGCCGCACCTCGAACCGGCCGCCGCGGCCTGCGGCGACGTCGGCGCCGATCAGGTCGCGGTGCGTCTCGGTGACCGGGGGAGTGGACTCGCCCAGATGGTCCAGCCCGGGGATGGGGTTGCCGTAGGGCGACGTCCGCGGGTGGCCCAGCAGGGCCACCAGGCGCTGCTCGACCTGCTCGCTCATCACGTGTTCCCAGCGGCATGCCTCGACATGCACGTCCTGCCAGTCCAGCCCGATCACGTCCAGCAGCAATCGCTCGGCGAGCCGGTGCTTGCGCATCACCGACACGGCCCGGTCCCGGCCCAGGTCGGTGAGTTCCAGGTGCCGGTCGTCGGACACCACCAGCAGCCCGTCACGCTGCATCCGGGCCACCGTCTGGCTCACCGTCGGGCCGCTCTGGTTCAGTCGCTCCGCGATCCTGGCCCGCAGGGGAACGATGCCCTCTTCCTCCAACTCGAAGACGGTCCGCAGATACATCTCGGTCGTGTCGATCAGGTCGTTCACGCTCGCGTTCCCCTTCTTGGCGCTCGCGATCCTACTCGGGTGGGTCGACAGGATGGGTGGTCGGTGGGTCCGGTGGACGACCCATTGGCACACCGGTCGGGCGCGCGCAATCCTCTCCATCGCGAGTACTCCACAATAGTCGGCCATGACCGACTCCCCGCTGCCGCCGTTGATCACCGCCGAGGAACTCGTGGCCCAGCTGGCCGGCGGGTCGCCGCCGATCGTGCTGGACGTCCGCTGGACGCTGGCCGGCACCGACGAACCGGGCTACCTGACCGGCCACCTGCCCGGCGCACGGTTCCTGGACCTGGACCGCGACCTGGCCGGCCCGCCCGGACTGGGCGGCCGGCACCCGCTGCCGGATCCGGCCGCCCTGCAGGTCGCGCTGCGGCGGCTGGGCCTGTCCGACGGGTCGTCCGTGATCGTCTACGACGGCGGGCCCGGGCTGTCCGCCGCCCGCGCCTGGTGGCTGCTGCGCTGGTCGGGCCTGGTGAACGTGCGGGTTCTGGACGGTGGCCTGCCGGCCTGGCTCGCCGACGCCGGCCGCGGGATCGCGACCGGCCCGGCAGCGGCGCCGGTCGCGGGCACCGTCACAGTGCGGTCGGGTGCGCTGCCGGTGGTGGACGCCGATGGCGCGGTCGACGCCGCGGTCGCCGGGCGGTTGGTCGATGTGCGGGCGGCCGCCCGCTATCGCGGGGAGATCGAACCGATCGATCCGGTGGCCGGGCACATCCCGGGCGCGGTGAACCTGCCGATCACCGAGCTGATGCGGGCCGACGGCACCTATCGCCCGGTCGCCGAGATAGCCGCCGTGCTGGCGGACGCCGGGGTCGTGGCCGGCCGCCCGGTGGTGGCGTCGTGTGGCTCCGGCGTGACCGCCTGCCAGCTGGTGCTGGCCGGCGAGCTGGTCGGCGTCCAGGCGATCCTGTACCCGGGCTCGTACTCGCAGTGGTGCGCGCTCGACCGCCCGGTGTCCACCGGCGCCTGACCTCCGGGTGTACCCGTTCCGTCCAGAGCCGAAAGTCGTCGCCGCCGGGTGATCATGACCACGCCCGGTCCTCCTGTGCTGCATGGCGGCCTCGCAAGCTCGGCCGACTAGCCTGACCCAATGGCGGCGCCGCTGGTGGTCTGGGATCGACGGATGCTCGGGTACGACCTGGGTGGTGACCACCCGCTGCACCCGCTGCGGTGGGAACTGACCTGGGCGTTGGCCGGTGAGTTGGGGGTGCTGGACGCCTATGACGTGCTCGTCCCGAACCAGGCCGACGACGCGACACTCGGTTGGGTGCACACGCCGGGCTACATCGCCGCGGTGCGGGCCGCGTCCAGCCCCGTGCCGATGGCGGTCGGGCATGGCCTCGGCACCGAGGACAACCCGATCTTCCCCGGGATGCACGACAACGCGGCGCTGATCGCCGGCGGGTCGATCGACGCCGCCCGGGCCGTTGCCCACGGCGAGGTCGACCGGGCGGTCAACTTCTGCGGCGGCCTGCACCACGCCATGCCCGACCGCGCCTCCGGCTTCTGCGTCTACAACGACGCGGCGCTGGGAATCCGGGCGATGCTCGAGGCGGGGGTGCGCCGGGTCGCGTACGTCGACGTCGACGCCCATCACGGCGACGGTGTGCAGGCGGCCTTCTACGACGACCCCCGGGTGCTGACGATCTCGCTGCACGAGTCCCCGCTCTCGTTGTTCCCCGGGACCGGCTGGCCCAACGAGCTCGGGGTCGGCGCGGCGCAGGGCACGGCCGTGAACCTTCCGCTGCCGGCCGGCACCGGTGACGCCGCCTGGTTGCGCGCCTTCCACGCCGTGGTTCCCGGCCTGCTGCGGGCGTTCCGCCCGGAGATCCTGGTGACCCAGCAGGGTGCCGACGCACACCGTGAGGACCCGTTGGCCGACCTGATGCTGACCGTGGACGGCCAGCGCACCACCTACCTGGCGCTGCGCGAGCTGGCCCGGGAGATCACCGGCGGCCGCTGGCTGGCGCTCGGTGGCGGCGGATACTCGCCGGTCCGGGTGGTGCCGCGGGCCTGGACGCACCTGCTGGCGATCGTCGCCGACAAGGACCTGGATCCGGGCACCCCGTTGCCGCCGGACTGGCTCGCGAAGGCCGCGACGGCTCGGCCGGATGTGCCGCTGCCCAACGACATGTCGGACGGCGAACCCGGACCCGTCGTCCATCAGCCGTGGGCCGGTCACCAGGAGACGTCCGTGGACCGGGCGATCCTGCAGACCCGCGAGGCGGTCTACCCGCTGCACGGCCTGGACCCACGGGATCCGCGTGACTGAGCGGATGACCGAGACTGAGCAGGTGACGGAGCACGTGGCCGGCCGGCCGGCGGACCGGGCCGGATCGCCGGCGGACTACCCGGACCACTGGGAGGCCGACGTCGTGCTGGCCGACGGCGGGGTCGCCCACGTGCGCCCGGCCACCCACGCCGACGCCGACGAGATCCGCGCCATGCACGGCCGGGTAAGCGCCAGATCGCTGTACCTGCGGTACTTCTCGGCCGTCAAGCACGTCTCCGACGCCCAGGTGGCGGTGTTCACCGACGTCGACCACGACACCGCGATCGGTCTGGTGGTGGTCCTGGGGAACCAGATCATCGCGGCCGGCACCGCCCACCGCAACGTCACCGCCGGCGACCCCGATTCGGCCGAGGTGGCCTTCCTGGTGGAGGACTCGCAGCAGGGCCGTGGTCTGGGTTCGATCCTGCTGGAACACCTGTCCGCGGCCGCTCAGGAACGCGGGATCCGCCGGTTCACCGCCGAGGTGCTGGGCGAGAACACCCAGATGGTGCGGGTCTTCATCGACGCCGGCTACTCGGTGCACCGGGAGTACGACTCCGGGGTGATCGATCTGGTCTTCGACATCGCGCCCACCGACAAGTCCAGGGCGGTCGTCCTGTCCCGGGAGCATCGGGCCGAGGCCCGGTCGATCGCCCGGCTGATCTCGCCGCGGTCGATCGCGGTGATCGGCGCGTCGGGCGACCGGACCAAGATCGGGCACGCGGTGCTGGTCAACCTGCTCCGCGAGGACTTCGCCGGGCCGGTCTACCCGGTGAATCCGGAGGCGGTCTCGGTGCGCGGCGTCCGGGCGTATCCGACCGTCAACGACATTCCCGACCCGGTCGACGTCGCGGTGGTCACCGTGCCGACCGAGACGGTCGCCGACGTGGTGGAGGCCTGCCGGGTCAAGGGCGTGCACGGCCTGGTGATGATGACCGGCGGATTCAGCGACGCCGGATTGGACGGCGCGCAGGCGCAACGGCACATGACCGCGGTGGTGCGCGGCGCGGGGATGCGGCTGCTCGGCCCGAACTGCCTGGGCATGATCAACACCGATCCGGCGGTGCGGCTCAATGCCTCGCTGGCCCCGGTGGTCCCGCCGCCCGGCCGGATCGGCTTCTTCTGCCAGTCCGGCGCGTTGGGGGTGGCCATCCTGGCCGACGCGGCGAACCGGGGGCTGGGACTGTCCTCCTTCGTCTCGGCGGGTAACCGGGCCGATGTGTCCGGCAACGACCTGCTGCAGTACTGGCACGGCGACGACCGCACCGAGGTGGTCCTGCTGTACCTCGAGTCGTTCGGCAACCCGCGCAAGTTCGCCCGGCTGGCCCGCGTGCTCGCCCGCACCAAACCGGTGATCGCGGTCAAGTCCGGGCGGCACTCGCAGGTCGTGCCGGGCCTGGTGGCCCACACGTCCGAGCTGTCGGACAATGTGGTCGCCACCCTGTTCGAGCAGTCCGGTGTGATCCGGACGCCCGGGCTGACCGCCGCATTCGACGTCGCCCAGCTGATGTCCACGCAGCCGGTGCCCCGCGGCAACCGCATCGGGATCATCGGCAACTCCAGCGCCCTCGGGGTACTGGCCGTCGACTTCTGCCTGGAGGCCGGCCTGGTCGTGGTCGCCGGAGCACCGGTCGATCTCGGGGTCAAGGTGGGCCCGCGGGAGCTGGCCGCGGCGGTGCGGGAGATGGCGCACCGGGACGACGTCGACGCCCTGGTCATCGGCTGGGTGCCGCCGGTGGCCACCGAGGGGCACGAGCACGCCGCCGCGCTCCGGGACGCGTTGCGGGACGCGCCGGTGCCGGTGGTCACCACCTTCCTGGCCGTCGACGGGCTCACCACCCACCTCGCGGTACCGGACGAACACGGCCACCCGGCCCGGGGTTCCGTCCCCTCCTACCGCACCCTGGAACGAGCGGTGTCAGCCCTGTCGTACGCGGTGCGCTACGGCGCCTGGCTGAACCGGCCGGCCGGCACGATCCCCGACCTGCCCGGGGTCGATGCCGACGCGGCCCGGGCACTGATCGATCATCTACGGGCCCAGGACGATCCGCCCCGGGCGATGGTCGACCGGGAGCTGGTCGCCCTGCTGGCCTGCTACGGCATCACGATCGAGGACTTCCGGGCAGTCGGCTCGGCCGACGAGGCGCTGGCGGCGGCCGAGCGGATCGGCTACCCGGTGGCGTTGAAATCGTTCGACGAGGTGCTGCGGCACCGCATCGACCAGGCCGGGATCCGGCTCGATCTGCACACCCCGGAGCAGGTTCGGCTCGGCTACGAGAGCCTGTTCGACATCGCCGGACCGTGGCAGTACGTGCAGCGTCAGGTGCCGCGGGAGAAGTCGGAGGTGCCGGCGGTGTTCCACATCACCGCCGACCCCTCCTTCGGCGCGCTGGTGTCCTTCGGCATCGGTGGCATGGCCACCGAACTGCTGGACGACCGGGCGTACCGCACCGTGCCGCTCACCGATGCCGACGCCACCGACCTGATCCGCGCGCCCCGGGCGGCGCCGCTGCTCAACGGGTACCGAGGCGCCCAGGTGGTGCCGAAAGAACCGCTGATCGACCTGGCCCTGCGGCTGTCGGCGCTGGCCGACGACCTGCCGGAGGTCGTCGAGCTGCAACTGCAGCCGGTCCTGGCCGGCCCGGCCGGGATCGCGATCACCGGGGCGAAGGGGCGGATCGGGCCGCCGTCGGAGTTCCACGACTGGCGCCGCCGGCTGCGCTGAACGCCCCGCCCGGCCCACCCATTCGCTGTTGATCATGCAGCAGGTGTTCTCATGAGTGGTCATAGGAACACCTATTGCATGATCAACTTCAGGTGGGGTTGGGTGGCCGCGCCGCGTCCGCCTCGGGTTCGGTCGTCGAACCAGGCGGCACGGCGGGGATCCGGCCGGTGAGGAACAGCGCGACGATGGCGACCAGGCCGGCCGCGGCGAACGCCACCTGCAGGGCCTGCAGCCGGGCATCGGCGTTGATCGCCGCGATCTCGTCCGCGTCCGCCGGCGACACCCCGGCCTTGGTGAGCGCCGCCTCGACCTGGGCGTCGGAGATGAACGGGACCCCGCTGGCCAGCTGCGTGGTCAGTTGGGCCTTCACGGTGTGGTCGATGGTGGTGCTCTGCGCGATCGAGGTCAACGCGGCGGTGCTCAGGGTGGCGATGAGCACGGAACCGATCAGCGCGGTGCCCATCGAGGCGCCCAGGTTGGTCGCGGTGTTCTGCAGCCCGCCGACCTCCGCCGACTGCTCCTCGGACACCGCGGACACGGTGACGGCGCCGAGCTGCGAGGCCAGGGCGCCCAACCCGAGACCCATCAGCAGCAGCGGGATGCTGACCACCGCGGCGTCGGCGTCCGGGTCCATCCCGGCCACCAGGAACCCGATGCCGACGATCATCGACGCCAGCCCGAACCGCACGACGCGGCGCGGGTTGGCCCGCGGCCACACCTTCGGAATGCCGACCGCGGCCACCAGCAGCGCAATGGACAGCGGCACCAGCCGCACGCCGGTCTCCAGCGCGGACAGGCCCAGCACCACCGACAGGAACAGCGGGATCGCGAAGAACACCCCGGCCTGGATCATGAACTGGGCGAAGAACATGGACAGGCCGCCGGACAGGTTCCGGTTGCTGAGCATGCTCGGCCGGACCAGCGGGGGCAGGGCGGTCGGGTCCTGCGCGAACCGGCTCTCCAGGCGGTGCTCCCAGCGCAGGAAGCCGAACACCACGAGCAACCCGGTTCCGATGAACCAGACCGTCAGCGAGGCGCCGAACAGGGCGGGCGTGCCGGCCTTGGGCACCACCAGGCCCCATTCGCTGGACTTGAGCACGCCATAGACGAACAGGCCGAGCCCGACCACGGAGAGCAGCGAACCGAAGTAGTCGATCCGGCTGGGCACCGGCGGGGTGTCCCGCAGCTTGCGCAGGGTGGCCAGAATGGCGATGGCGATGACGACCTCGCCGAAGAACACGTACCGCCAGGACAGGTAGGTGGTCATCGCGCCGCCGATCAGCGGACCGGCGGCCACCGCGACCGCGGAGGCGGCGGCGACCATGCCGTAGGCGCCGGCCCGCCGCTCCGGGGCGAAGTTGGCGGCGACGAGCGCGACGATGGCCGGCATGATCAGCGCGGCCCCGATGCCCTCCAGGAACGACCAGCCGATCAGCAGAACCGTCAGGTTCGGGGCGATGGCGGTGACGAACGAGCCAGCCGCGTAGATGACCATGCCGATGCCCATGGCCCGCCGCCGGCCCATGATCGAGCCCAGCTTCCCGCCGGTGATCATCAGGGTGGCCATCACCAGCGTGTACAGGGTGATCGCGGTCTGGATGCCGGTGATGGTGGTGCCCAGGTCGGCGGCCACGGTGGCCATCGACACGTTCATGACGGAGCTGTCCAGCGTCATCAGGAACTGGCTGGCCGCCAGCACCATCAGGACGAGGCCGGCGCCGGAACGGGTGGGCGTGGACGCAGCGGTGGACACCGACCCATCGTGATCAATCGGACGGGTGCGCGGATGGTCCGAATCGGGTGAATTGCTGGTCGCCGGCCCTGATTCCGCCCGCAGCCCCCCGCAGACGGTGAAGGACCGGGTCCATCCGAAGACAGACCCGGCCCCCCTGGCGACGGCGCCCAGACCCCGTTGTCCGAGGCGTGCGCCGCTACGTCATCGACTCATGGCGACATTCACCGGCCGGGCGCCTCAGCTGGCGTACGAACGCAGCATCGCGGAACGGTCGCCGACCCGGAGCTTGGCCATCGAGTCGCGCTCGATCTGCCGGACCCGCTCCCGTGAGATGCCGAAGTGACGGCCGATCTCGTCCAGGGTGCGCGGCCGGCCGTCGTCCAGGCCATAGCGCAGGCGCACCACGGTCTGCTCCCGATCGTCCAGCGTGCGCAGGACCCGGTTGATGTCGTCGTGCATGAAGCCGGCGACCACCGCGGCCTCGGCCGAGGTCGACTCGCTGTCCTCGATGAAGTCGCCCAGCGGCGCCTCCTCGTCGGACCCGACCGGCATGTCCAGGCTGACCGGATCCCGCGCGTGGTCGAGCAGATCGGCGATCTTCTCCTCGGGAATACCGGACTCGTGGGCCAACTCGGCCAGTGTGGCGTCGCGGCCCAGCTGCTGGTGCAGTTCCCGCTTGAGCCGGGACAGCTTGTTGACCTGCTCGACCAGATGGACGGGCAGACGGATGGTCCGGCCCTGATCGGCCATGCCGCGGGAGATCGCCTGCCGGATCCACCACGTGGCATATGTGGAGAACTTGAAGCCCTTGGTGTAGTCGAACTTCTCCACCGCCCGGATCAGGCCCAGGTTGCCCTCCTGGATCAGGTCCAGCAGCGGCATGCCCCGGCCGGTGTAGCGCTTCGCGAGGGAGACCACCAGCCGGAGGTTGGCCACCAGCAGATGGTTACGCGCCCGCCCGCCGTCGCGGACGATCATGCGCAGGTCCTTGCGTCGCTGCGGGGACATGTCGACGTCGGATTCGAGCACATGCGCGGCGAACACCCCGGCCTCGATCCGCTTGGCCAGGTCGACCTCCTGTTCGGCCGTCAGGAGCGCGGTCTTACCGATGCCGTTCAGGTACACGCGCACGAGATCCGCGGACGGCCCCTGGGCGTCCAGGTCCTCGTCGCGGCTGGTGGTGCGGATGGTGGTGCTGGTCGTCCGGCGCGCGCTATCGAGGTCGTATGAGGGTGCGACCATGTGATGCTCCCTTCTTCACGTTCGTGGCGGGCCGTTTGCTGCTGACCCGCTCACTATTCGAACGTCTGTCAGCCCCGAATAGTTCCCCGTGCGAATGAGATGAATCGCCGGGATTCCGGGTCCTGATCGATGTGGTTTCGTTGGCAGTACCCAATCGTGGCCGGCTGTGATCTGCCGTGTGCCGACGATGGGAACTGCATGAGAAACCGCCCGTCAGGGCCGACATCCGCTCGTTGTCAGTACTGCGGGGACGTCCGAGCGGCGGCGGCGTCACGCGAACGGCGGTATCGGTGAGATACGTCACACCAGGCGGCGGGGGCGCTCAGAGTTCGAGGATGACCGTGAACGGCCCGTCGTTGACGCTTGCCACCCGCATCATCGCGCCGAACCGGCCGCTGGCGACCTCGGCCCCCCGTCGTCGCAGTTCGGCGATCACTTCCTCGACCAGGGGCTCCGCCCGGTCCCGTGGCGCGGCCAGGTCCCAGGAGGGACGGCGTCCCTTGTCGGTGCGGGCGTACAGGGTGAACTGGCTGACCACCAGCAGGGGAGCGCCGGAGCTCGCGCAGGACACGTCCCCCGGCAGGATCCGCAGTTCGTGCAGCTTGCCGGCCATGGCCCGCGCGGTGTCCGCGGTGTCCGTGTGCGTGGCACCGATCAGGGCCAGCAAACCGGGGCGGTCGATTCGACCCACCACGTCCTGATCCCCGCGGGTGCCGTCCTGCGCATCGACGGTCACGCTCGCGGACAACACCCGGGTGGCCACAGCTCGCACGGCTCGAATCGTGTCAGGTCGGCGCAGTTGGGGCACGATGACCGGATGAAGGTGCGGTCCAGGGATGGTTCGCTGAGATCGATCGGTTCGGCCGGCTCGATCCTGTCCATCGGTTCGGTCGGGTCGATCCTGTCGATCGGGTCGGCCGGATCGATCCTGTCGATCGGGTCGGCGGGGTCGGTGCTCTCGGTCGGCTCGGTCGGTTCGGCGGCCTGCGTCGGTTCGGTGTACTCCGTTGCCTCGGTCGGCTCGGTCTGTTCCGCGCTCTCGGTGCTCGCCGTGTTCGGCGCGGGCCGCCGGACGACGTGGGCCGCCCTGGGTGTGCTGCTTGCCCATCGGGGGATCGGTGGCCGGCTCAGCCTTGCGCCGGCACCAGCAACCCCCGCATGACAGCGATCCGCACCGACGGCAGGATCGCCGCGGTCAGCGCGTCGACCGGCACTCGGTGGGCCGAGGCCAGCAGTTCGACGAGCAGTGCCAGCGGGGCCGCACCGGTGCACCCGGCGAGCAGCGACTGACCCCATTCGTCCAGCTGCAGGGTCGCGCCCGCGCCGCCCTGGCGGCGGGCCATCCGGAACACCACGTTCCAGCCCTCGTGACCGGGCAGTGCGCGCTGTTCCAGGAGCACCGCCGGGGCGAGCTCGAACCGGGTGGCCAGCAGGCCGGCGTCGGTGGTCGACTCGACCCAGGCCCGGTTCCGCAGCAACGCGCCGACCTCCTCGCCGGTGATCTCCTCGCCGGCGATCTCGTCCAGGGTGACGGAAGGGTCGTCGGACCCGTTGTGCCGCAGGGTGATCAGACCCATTCCGATGCCGCGGACGCGGTTGGCGGCGAAGTAGTCGAGCCACTCCTGGGCCAGCCGCAGGCCGGTGGCCCGGTCGCCGTCCGACCGGCCGTCCTCGCCGGCGTCGGCCAGCCACAGGCCGACGTACTCGGCCGGGTCGACGATCTCCCGTTGCACGACCCAGGCGTCGCAGCCGCTGGCCCGGACCCACCGGCCGACCCGGTCCCGCCAGTCGGCGTCCCCGACCACCAGCCAGTTGGCCAGCAGCTGAGCGGTGCCGCCCGGGCGCAGGTGGCGGCGCACGCCCTCGACGAGGGCCTGACCGACGCGGTCGCCGGGCAGCCCCGAGTCGCGATAGGTGAACCGCGTGGTCCCGTCGCCGATCACGAACGGCGGATTGCTGACGACCAGGTCGAACCGCTCGCCGGCAACCGGCTCGTACAGCGAGCCGGCGCGCAGATCCCAGTCCTGCTGGTTGAGCCGGGCCGTGGCCGCCGCCAGGGCCAGGGCCCGCGGGTTGACATCGGTGGCGACGATCGATCGGGCGTGCGCAGACAGGTGCAGCGCCTGAATGCCGCACCCGGTGCCCAGGTCCAGGGCCCGCTCGACCGGGTCGCGGACGACCGCGCGGGCCAGCGTGATCGATGCCGAGCCCAGGCCGAGCACGTGGTCGGGCCGCACCGGGCCGGGCCGCACGTCCGAGTCCAGATCGGAGACCAGCAGGAACTCGGCGTCGTCGGCGGCGTGCGGACGGATGTCGAGGGCGGCGCGCAGCTGGTCGCCATCCTGTTCCAGGACGCCCTGGGCGAGCGCCGCGGCCAACCCCGTGGTCGGCAGGGCCCGGGCCGCGGCCCGTTCGTCGACGGTCGCGCCGAGCAGGAACAGCCGGATCAGGGTCGAGCGGGCCGAGCCGTCGCGGGTGGCCCGCAGCGCGGCCGCCGGTTCGCCGCGGCCGAGCGCCCGGTGGGCGCCGGTGCCCAGCAGCTCCGGCACGCCGACGGCATCGAAGCCGGCGGCCCGCAGGTCGGCGCCGAGCCGGTCGACGACGTCCGGGTCGGTCAGGGGGTGGGGAGCGGGCGGCGCGGACGGGGTCGGGATGTTCACGTCGATCAGCTCACCACGCCCAGCCAGGTGGGTCGGCACCGGGAATCTGCGACCGGGGTTCGGGGCACAATCCGGCAGCGTGCGATCCCGACTCCGTCGCCGGACCATCCCGGATGTTGAGTCCGCTGCCGGGTCATGACACTCGATAACGATCCCAACATCTGGGACGCCAGACTGAGCGTGCGAGGGCCCTCTGCCGTCGACTCGCGACCACCATCCCACTTCCAAGATTGCGGGCCTTTGTCGAGTTCCTACACACAGGGGCTACCGGGTGATCGAATCGAGTCGCCCATGCGACCGGGATCCGGCATTCTGGTGTTTCGTCCGGTTCGGCGAGAGGGGCCTGTTGTGGTGGAGCCGGTGTCGTTGACGCTGGGTGCGGTGGTGGCCGCGTTGCTGACCAAGGCCGCGGAGAAGGGCGGAGAGAACTTGGCGGACGGGGCCAAGGCGGCGGTGGGTCGCCTCGTCGGGTGGCTACGGGACCGGTTCGCCCGGGACCAGGATCAGTCGGCGGTTCAGGCGTTGGCCGCGGCCGAGAGGTACTACGACAGCGACGCCGCGCGTTCTGATCTCGCGAGTGTGATCGACACGAGGGCCTCAGCAGATGCCGGATTCAGGGCGGAGGTAGAGCGGTTGGTGGCGCAGATCGAGCAGCAAAGCGGTGTGGACGTGAAGGCGATCACCCAGAACGCGTGGGGAAACCAGAACACTCAGATCGCGGATGTCACCGGTTCAACGATCAACATCGGGGGGCACCCGGGCATCGGTTCGCCCACACGCTGACTGCGCAGGGTCATGGGCACCGTGGGGGAACAGTGGGTTCGGGGTAATCAGAACGTTCAGATCAGCCAGGTCACCGGTTCGACGATCAATGTGCGGATCGACGGCAGCCCGCCGCGACGGGTACCGCTGGAACCCGCGGTCGTGCCGCCGGGCCGGAATGTGCGGTCCCCGGCCCGGCTGCTGCGGGCGCGGTCGGGGGTGCTGCCGTTCGTCGACCGGGCCGGGTTGCTGTCCGGGCTGACCAAGTGGATGACCGACCCGGCCCCGTTCGCCGGGTATCTGGTCGGTGGCCGCGGCGGTTCCGGGAAGACCCGGCTCGGGGTGCAGCTCAGCGTCGAGGCCGGCCAGCGGGACTGGTTGTGCGGGCTGCTGTCCCGCACCGCCGACCAGGAGCAGTTGGAAGTGCTGGCGGGTACTCCGACCGCCCGGCTGGTGGTGATCGACTACGCCGAATCCCGCGGGGAGCAGCTGGGAGTCGTGCTGCCATTGCTGGCCGAGCAGGCCACCGCGGAGTTGCCGGTGCGGGTGCTGCTGCTGGTGCGGGCGGCGCCCCGACGCAGCGATGACTGGACCGAGCCGTTGCGCGGCAGGGGGGACTGGCTGGACGCGGTGCTGGACGACGTGCAGGTCCGGGTGTTGGACGACTCGCCGCCCACCTCGAACGAACGGGCCGCACTGTTCGTCTCGGCGGCCGCCGCGTTCGCCGCCCGGGCCCAAGCGGACCCGGGCACAATGCACGTTCCCACGGCACCGGCGGTGTTGGCCGGTCCCGCGTTCTCCAGTCCGCTGCTGGTGTCGGTCGCGGCGTACCTGGCCGTGCACGACCCCGACGGCAGGACACCGACCTCGCGAACCGACCTGCTGTCCGAGTTGGTGGCGCATGAGGATCGGCACTGGAAGGCCACCGCCCGTGCCCTACAGGTGGACGTTGGTGATGAGGAACTGCGGCGTCGGGTGGTCGCGGTGATCACGTTGGCTGGCGCGGACAGCGAAGACGAGGCAGCGGACCTGCTCGGCCTGCTCCCGGACTTGAGCGACTCGTCGGAAACCAGCCGGCGCCACGCGGTGGCTCGCTGGGGAAGAGATCTGTATCCGGGGCCGCGGTGGTGGAACCCGTTGGAACCGGACCTGCTCGGAGAGCACCTGGTCGCCACCGAGCTGGCCGGGTTCGGCGCGGTGCTGGGCGGAGTACTACAGCGCACTGACCCGGCCGCGCTGGTCCAACCGCTGGATGTCTACGCCCGCGCCGCGGCCGCCTCTCCCCCGCTGCGTGACGCCGTGGGCACTGTAATCAGCACCAATCTCGAGGCGCTGTGCCGGGTAGCGATCTGGCAGGCCGCGAATTTCACCAACCTGGACCTGCTGTTGGGCACCCCTACCGCCGCCGCGGCCCTGGACCGGGTCCTGACCGTGGTCGACGTCGACCCGGCCACGTTGCCCGCCGCGGTCGATCTCTTCTCAAACAGAGCGGACCAGATCCTTGGCCCGCTCATGCTCACCCTCACGGAGAAGCTCACCGAGCATGTCCGCGGACCGGCGGCATCCGCCCCCGCCGTCTTGGAACCCGCCCTCGCGGCGTCGCTGACGAACCTCTCGGTCCGACTCGCTGAGGTCGGCCGCCGGGATGAGGGCCTGACCGCCATCCAGGATGCCGTCAAGGCGTACCGGCGGCTGGCCGCGGCCAATCCCGCCGCCTACCAACCTGACCTCGCGATGGCGCTGAACAACCTCTCGATCTACCTGGCCGCCGCCGGCCGCCGGGACGAGGGCCTGACCGCCATCCAGGATGCCGTCAAGGCGTACCGGCGGCTGGCCGCGGCCAATCCCGCCGCCTACCAACCTGACCTCGCGATGGCGCTGAACAACCTCTCGGTCGACCTGGCCGCCGCCGGCCGCCGGGAGCAGGCACTGACCGCCAGCCAGGATGCCGTCAAGGCGTACCGGCGGCTGGCGGCGGCCAATCCCGCCGCCTACCAACCTGACCTCGCGATGGCACTGAACAACCTCTCGGTCCGGCTGGCCGAGGCCGGCCGCCGGGACGAGGGCCTGACCGCCATCCAGAACGCCGTCGAGGTGCACCGGCGGCTGGCGGCGGCCAATCCCGCCGCCTACCAACTCGGCCTGGCGATGGCGCTGAACAACCTGTCGGTCGACCTGGCCGACGCCGGTCGCCGGGACGAGGCACTGGCCGCCAGCCAGGACGCCGTTCATATGTACCGGCAGCTGGCTGCGGCCAATCCCGCCGCCTATCGACCCGAGCTCGCGATGTCCCTGTCCAACCTCTCACTTCGACTGGCCGCCGCCGGCCGCCGGGACGAGGCCGAAAGTGCCAGTCGTGAAGCCTCTGAGCTTAGCGCCGGCGGCGCTCGGTAGCCTCGTTCATCGAAGCCCATACTTCGTCTCCGTAGCGCGTTTTGGGACGTCGCATCCCGGGCTCTGATCAGCGACAGGCATCACGCCGCACCGTTTACCGGATCAACCGTCCCATTTCCAAGGAACTGAGACGGTGGGGAGGCCTCCCAATGCGCATGATTCATGCACCCGGCGGCACCGGTCGGGGGCGGTCAGGGGTGTAAAGACCCCACCCCGACCGGAGTCCCTGCTCTCAAAGCCGAACCCCACAGGACTTATTCGTTAGCCTCCATCCTCGGGAAGGGTTGTTCAGATAGTCGCACTGAGGTTCGTTTCGCGACGAGAGCGGGCCGCAGCCTAAGCCACACGCCACACGCCGGCGCTTGCGGTCGTCGACCCGCCGATGAAGATGTCGGTCCGCGCTGGACAACGGTGCCAGCCATGCACCGCGACCAGTGGCCCGCCATCGACCTTGAACTGTCCGTTGCCAGATCCACCTGCCGGGCGGAGCCTCGGGTCGAGCGTCGTAGTGCCGGGCAGCCCAGAGAGGGTCGCGATCAGCGGGAAACCCCGCCGGCGGACCGGTGACCGGGCGCAGCTGATGATCCGGTTCCCGGCGCCGTCACGCGACGCCGACGACGACCTTTCCGAGTGCGCGCCCTTCACCGACCCGAGCCAGGGCGGCAGGCACCTCGTCGAGCGTGAAGGCGCGGTCGATGTGGATCTGCACCCGCCCGGCCACGCACATCTCAGTCAGCGGCTCGAAGTGGGCCGGGCCCTGCTTCACCGCGAGCACCCCGATCGACCGGCCGGACAGTCGCCCGACCACCGGACCAACAGTGAGCACTCGCAGCAGCGTGCCCACCGACGCGCCCACGCACCGATACCTGCCGCCGGGCGCCAGCGCCCGCCGGTAGGCGAACACCGACCGGTGCGCGACCAGGTCCAGGATCAGGTCGTACGGCTGCCTGGTGCGGGTGAAGTCCTGCCGGCCGTAGTCGATCACGTCGTCCGCGCCCACCGACCGCATGAATTCCTGCTTGGCGGCGTTGTCGACGCCGGTGACGTGAGCGCCGAGCTGCGCACAGAGCTGGATGGCGAAGGATCCGGACCCACCGCCCGCACCGTTGATCAGCACGCGGCTGCCCGCCACGGCCGTGCGGACTCCCTGCAGGGCGATCGCGCCCGCCTGCGGGATGGTCGAGGCCTCGGCGAACGTGAGCCCGGCCGGCTTGTCCGCCAGCACCGATACCGGCGCGAGCGCATATTCCGCGAAACCACCCTTGAGCGCGAGGTTGTCGCCTTACACCTGGTCCCCGGGACGTAACCGGGTGACCCCCGTCCCCACGTCGTCGACGACGCCCGCGATGTCCGACCCCAGGGTCCGACGAGCCGGGTGACGCAGTCCGCCGATCCGAGCGTATGCCGGCGAGCCGCGCAGGCACTCCCAGTCGCTGAGATTGACCGAGGTCGCGGCCACCCTCACCCGCACCTGGCCCGCGGCGGGTGAGGGGATCGGGACGTCCGCAACTCGCAACTCATCGAAGGACCCGTACCGGTCGTACACGACCGCCTTCACGCCAGCCCCGTGCGACCCGTGGTCATGGCAGCAACATAGTCGGCCCGAGCGGTGACTCCGGCCAGGCGCCGGCAAGTGCAGCGAATCAGCTCTGCTGGGCGGCAAGCACCGCACGGACCCGACGATCGTCCCGGGCCCGGTAGCGCAGCGCGTACCCGCCGGCGCCGTCCGCTCGGATCATGTCGGCCTGCACGCCCTGGGCCCGGACCGCCTGCAGCAGGTCCAGCACGGCGTCCGGCTCCGACAGCTCGACGCACACCGCGCTGCGCTGCCAGCGCAGCTCGTCCACGATCCGGGCGAGCGCCACTCCGGCCAGCACCCCGGCTCCGGCGGCCGCGACCAGCAGGCCGGGCCGCGGCCGCCCGCGGGTACCGATGAGGCCGGCGGCGAGCCCGGTGGCGGCACTCGAGGTGAGCAGCGCGGTCCAGCCGACAATGGACAGCCGGACCCGGCGAAAGGCCAGCGGCGACACACCCCGTGGTTGGTCGGCCACCGGCCCTCGCGGTTGCGCGTCCCGGGTCAGAGCCGAACTGGGGGTCATAGGCCAAGGGTAGGTCGCCGGCCGGGATTCGACCATCGGTCGGCTGACCCGGCCGGTGCGGCGCCACGGGGGCGAGCCATTCATGCCTCAGGTCGGGGGTGCAGGCGTCTGTTGGGGTTGCTCGCCGCGCCCGGAGTGGGCTCCGGTAGAACAGGCCCATGGAGTTCGGTGTCGGTTACTTCCCCACCTATGACGGCATGCGCCCCGACGATGTAGCGCGGATGGCCGAGGAGCGCGGCTATTCGGCGATCTACTTCGCCGAGCACACCCACATTCCGGCGGCCGAGACCGACCGTGCACCGGGCAAACCGCTGGCGGCGAAGTACTGGCGGACCTACGACATCTTCGTGTCGCTGACCGCGGCGGCACTGGCGACGACGAAGCTGCGGGTGGCCAGCGGGATCTGCCTGGTCGTCGAGCGTGACCCGATCACCACGGCCAAGGAGGTCGCCAGCGTTGACCATCTCTCCGGCGGCCGGCTGGAGTTCGGTGTCGGCGCGGGATGGAACCGCACGGAGATGCGCCATCACGGGACCGACCCGCGCGTCCGGATGGCGGTGATGCGGGAGCGGGTCGAGGCGATGAAGGAGATCTGGACCCGGGACGAAGCCAGCTACTCGGGAAAGTACGTCAACTTCGACCGGATCAGGTCGTGGCCGAAGCCGGCGCAGTGGCCGCACCCGCCCGTGCTCGTCGGCGGAACCGGCCCGACCGTCCTCGACCGGGTGCTGGCCTTCGGTGACGGCTGGTTCCCCAACTACGATTCGAAGGTCGTCGGCCGCATCGCGGAGCTGCACGCCCGCGCCGATCTCCCGGTGCAGGTCCAGGTGATGAGCGTGCCCGCGGACCCGGCGATCTTCGAGCGGCTGCGCGAGGCCGGCGTTCGCCGTGTGTCTCGCTGGTTCCCGTCCGGACCGCGATGGCGGGTCGAGCAGGCCTTCGAGGAGTGGGAAAAGGCAATCACTCAGTACAACCCTGAATGAGGCCGCGGGTCCCGCGACCCTCATCCCGATGGAAAGGCGGATCCCGTGACGCGGTCGATTCCCGACGAGATCGGCGCAGTGTGCGAGGCACTTCGACGCAGTCACCGGGAGCTCGCGTCCTTCGCGATGACCATCCCGCCGGCCGAACGCACAAGGCGCTCGTATTGCACGGAGTGGACCGTTGCGCAGGTGTACAGCCATCTGGGCAGCGGCGCCGAGATCGAGTCGGCGAGGATTCGGGCCGGCCTCGCCGGTACAGCCGCGCCGGATCCCACTGAATTCTGGCGGCGGTGGGATGCGCTCCGGCCCGATCAGATGATCGAGCAGTTTGCGGCGGCCGATGCCGGATACCTCGACCTGGTGCACGAGCTCAATCTCGACGAGGTGGGGGACGTGGCGATTGTGCTGGAACCGCACCTACGTGTTCCGCTTCGCACGGCGATCGTGCTGCGGTTGGCCGAGCATGCGCTGCACAGTTGGGACATCCTGGTCGCGTTCGATCCGGAGGTCGAGGTCGAGTCCAGGGCGGCCGAGTTGCTGGTCGACCTCTATCCGCGGGACATCATCTCGATGTTGGCCGCCCTGCAGACGAAGGGCAGGTTCGGGACCGCATTGCTGGAAGTTGACATCGCCGATCCGCGCAGAACTCTGTTGATGCAGTTCGGCGAATCGGTGACATTGTCGACAGCCGACGAGGCTGGCGGACAGGCAGCGACCGGGCACCTCAGCATGCCGACCCCCGGCGCCTGGGCTCGACTTCTCACCGGCCGGCTCGACCCGGAACACACGCCGCCGGGGGTGACATCCGCGGGTAGGCCCACCCTGCCGGATCTGCGCGCCGCGTTGCAGGGTGATCCACTGGCGGCTGCCGATGCAGAATCTCCTCCATGACACGCGCAACCCTGCACCTGACCGGCGATCCTGAAGCGGACGAGTTGCTGACACGCGACCCCAACGCCCTGGTTCTCGGGATGGTGCTGGACCAGCAGGTGCCGATGGAGAAGGCGTTCAGCGGGCCGGCGGTGATCGCCCAACGGATGGGCGGTCGGCTCGATGTGCGGGCGATCGCGGACGCCGACCCGGAGGAGTTCGCAGCGCTGTGTGCGCAGCGGCCCGCGGTGCATCGGTTCCCGGCGGCCATGGCCAAGCGAATCCAGGCCGCCTGCCGGGTCCTGGTCGACGAATACGACGGCGATGCCGCCAACATGTGGACCGGTGTCTCCGACGGTGGGCAGCTGCGCAAGCGGATCGCGGCGCTGCCCGGGTTCGGCGCGGCCAAGGCGCCGATCTTCCTGGCCCTGCTGGGTAAGCAGTACGGGGTGCAGCCCACCGGTTGGCGCGAGGCGGCCGGCGCCTATGGCGAGGAAGGCAGCCACCGTTCGGTCGCCGACGTGGTCGACCAGCCGTCGCTGGAGCTGGTCCGGGCGGCGAAGAAGGCGGCCAAGGCGGCGGCGAAGGCCGCCAGCAGCTGAACCCGAGCGCGGTCCTGACCGTCGGTGACGGGCCTTGACCGTCAAGTGAGGAGGCGGCCACCGCGGCCGCCCGGCGGGGCGTAGCGTTGGCTTCAGGCGGCCTGGTGGCCGGCCTGGCCCGCCGCCGTTGCGACGAGTCCACGACAGGTGGCGTCGCACGGTTGACCTGGAAGCGGGTGTCTGCATGACGGTCGGTCGGGATTCGACGGCGGGCTCGACACCCACCGGCGGTCGGGGCTCTCGCAAGGCGCCGGCGGCGGTCATCACCGCGGCCGAGCCGTCCTATGACGACCAATTGCGTTCCCGGCGTACCCGATACTCGATCATGATGGGCCTGCGGGTGCCGTGCCTGGTCGCCGCCGCCCTGCTTTACCAGACCCCATGGCTGGCCATCACGATCGCCGCCCTGTCGATTCCGCTGCCCTGGATGGCGGTGCTCATCGCCAACGATCGACCCGCCCAGAAGCGGCGTCGGATGGCGCCGATCACGATCAACCCCGAGCGGGCCCTGCCCGCCGGGAACCGCGAGATCGTCGACGCCGGGACGGATCCCGACCCGCGTTGAACCGACCCGGTCACGCCCTCGCGTCACGGGCACCGGCCGCGTCCGCGGCCGCCGTGCCCGCTCGCACCCCGGCAGCCAACGCGTCCGCCGGCGCGGCGCCGTCCAGCCAGGCGGCCAGGAACCCGGCGTCGAAGGCGTCGCCGGCGCCGGTACTGTCGATGTCCGCCACCCGGTCGACCGGCACCCGCAGCGCCGTACCACCCGAGTGCCAGGAGGCGCCGCCCCGACCATGGGTCACCGCGAGCGCACCGGCCACTTGCAGCACCGCAACTGGGCCGCCCAGGGCCGCGAGTTCGGCGTCGTTGGGCAGCAGCACGTCGACCCCACGCACCCAGTCCAGGAAGTCCGTAGCACCGACTGCGGCGACGCCGGCCGCCGTCTGCGGATCGACCGAGGTGGTCCAGCCGGCCCGGGCGGCCCGAGCCAGCGCCGCCCGCCCGGCCGCCCGCGACCGGTGGTCGAGCAGCACATAACCGGACAGGTGCAGGTGACCGGGACCTGTGGGCAGCGCGATATCAGCCGGTCGCAGGACGGCGTTCGCGCCCCGGTCGGACACCATCGTGCGACCGCCGGCGCCGTCCACGATGACGATCACCCGGCAGGTGGGCAGTGTCGGGTCGACGACGAACCGGCAGCGCACGCCCAGCCCCCCGAGCTCGGTGGCGGCGGCCCGGCCGGCCTCGTCGTCGCCGACCCGCGCGATCAGGTCGACCTCGACTCCCAGCCGGGCGAGCCCGGCCGCCGTGTTCGCCCCGGCCCCACCCGGATGGCTGGTGATGCGGGCCGGTGTGTCGTCCCCGACGGCGATCGGTGCCCGCAGTCGGCAGCACACGTCCAGTCCGACGTCCCCGACCACGACCACCCGTGTCCGGCTCATCCCCGATCGGTGACCTCGGCGAGCGCGACGGCGATCCGCGCCGCCAGCGCGGCGTTGGCGAGCACCAGATCAACATTCACCCGAAGGCTCGCTCCTCCGGTCGCCGAGTGGAAGAACTCCAGCAGGCGCGGCGTCACGTCCTTGCCCGTCACCGACTCGGCCGCCACCAGCGCCAATCCCTGCTCCAGCGTCCGGTCGTGCAGGTCGGGGTCGAGCTGCCGGTCGGGCGGGAGCGGGTTCGCCACGACGATCCCCGCGTTGTCCAGACCGAGCCGGCGGCGGGTCACCAGCACCGCCGCCGCCTGTTCGGGCTCGTCGATCCGCCACGGCACCGCGAACCCGGAATCGGACAGGTAGAAGCCGGGGAATCGGTCGGTGCGGTATCCGAGCACCGGCACCGACAGGGTCTCCAGGTATTCCAGGGTGCCGCCCACGTCCAGGATCGACTTCACCCCGGCGCACACCACCACGATCGGCGTGCGGCCCAGCACCCGCAGGTCGGCCGAAACGTCGAAGGTCCGGCCGGCCTCGCGGTGCACCCCGCCCAGGCCGCCGGTGGCGAACACCGCGATCCCGGCCCGGTGGGCCAGCGCCGAGGTGGAGGCGACGGTGGTCGCGCCGTTTTGCCCCAGGGCCAGCGCCACGCCGACGTCGCGGACCGACAGCTTGACGATGTCGTCGCTGGCGCACAGCCGGTCCAGGTCGGCGGGCGTGAGCCCGACCCGCACCACCCCGTCCAGCACGGCCACGGTGGCCGGCACCGCACCGTTCGAGCGGACGGACGACTCGATCTCGTCGGCGACGCGGCGGTTGTCGCCCCGCGGCAGCCCGTGCGCCAGAAGCGTCGATTCGAGTGCAACCACCGGCCGGCCGTCGACAACGGCGGACGCCACCTCGTCGGACAGCACCAGCGACCCGGACAAAGCGGTTCCTCCCATCTGTCGGATGACCGGGTCAAGCCGGCCCGGCGACTGGCATCATGGCTGTGCAGGCCGGCCACCGCGAATCGCGAGCGGCGCGAACGAACAGGAGCCACGATGACGACGACGACCACCACGCTCGAGAAGCCGCTGGAGCGGACGACCGACAACGACGACACGCCGAAGATGTTCCATTACGTGCGCAAGTCGAAGATCGCCGAATCGGCGGTGATGGGCAACTTCGTCGTGGCGCTGTGCGGCGAGACGTTCCCGGTGACCCGGTCGCCCAAGCCGGGGTCGCCGGTGTGCCCGGACTGCAAAAAGATCTTCGAATCGATGAAGGCCTGAGGCTGGCGGGTCGAATCCGAGGTCTCTGGTCGAGCCGGGCCGCACTCCGGCGACACATGTCGGCGTTTCGGGCGCGGGGATCGCTCGCGCGGAACATCCGGGCGCTCCCAGCGACCGGAAGCTCCGCAACTCCCCGCCCACCGGCACGTTTCGGGCGCGGGGACCGCTCGCGCGGAACATTCGGGCGCTCCCAGCGACCGGAGTTTCCGCAATCGCGACCAAGACATGGCCATTGAACCCATGGAACCAGTGATGAAGGCCTGACGGCTAGCTTAAGCTAGGCCGACGGCGGTTCGTCGACCGTTGACCCCTTCGACTGAGCCTGGTCCCGGTCCGGGTCGTAGCGCTGCCACTTGCGCATCTCGCGCCGGGACCGCTTGGGCGGGTAGTACTCCAGGGTCGCGTTGTTGAACTGCGCCCCGATGATCACGGCCATCGACACGAAGTAGTAGAAGAGCAGGAATGTGATCGGCGTGGCCAGCGCGCCGTAGGTCAGGCCGTGCGCGTACACGTACGACAGGTACAGGCGCAGTCCGAAGCTGGTCACGATGAACACCGCGGCGGCCAGGAAGGCCCCCGGCACCCCCCGGTACCAGGGATGTTTGTGCCTGGGCGCCACTTTGTACAGGATCGTCAGCAGGAAGATCAGGCCGAGCGCGAGCGCCGGGTAGTAGGCGACGTTGACGATGTTGGCCACCTGCGGTCGCCATGACTCCGGGAACAGCTTGGGCAGGTAGTCCGGGCCGATGGCCAGCAGCGGCAGCATGATGATGCCGGCCAGCAGCGCCATCAGGTACAGGCTGAGCGCGAAGAACCGCTCCGCGACGGGGTGCCGCACCTCGTGCTGACCGTAGGCGATGGTGATCGACTCGACGAACGCGGACATCGCCGACGAACCGGCCCACAGGCTGATCACCAGGCCTACCGACACGACGTCGGCCTGCCCCTGGCTCAGGATCGTCTCGACCGTATTGCCGACCAGGTTGTCGGCGACCTCCTCGTTGAAGATCGCATTGAGGAAGATCAGGATCTGCTCGCGGACCTGGTCGATCGTGCCCGCCGGGAAATACCACCCGACGACGTAGCCGACCAGGCCGAGTAGCGCCAGCAGCAGCGGCGCGGTGGACAGCGCGCACCAGAAGGCGGCCTGCGAACTCATACCGAACAGGGAGTCGCCCCATGCCTTCGACAGGGTGCGGCCGATCACCTTGCGCCACCGGTGCCGGACCTTCGGGGGGGTGATCGGCAGCGGTCCGGTGCCCTGCCGGAACCAGGGGATCGTGTGCTGGGCGTCGCCGGTCGGTTCGGCGCCCGACTCGTAGGCGCGCGATTCATCGGCGTCCGAACCGAAGCGGGGCAGGGCCACCGTCGCGGTGGCGTCCGCGGGCGAGCCGGCCGACGCGCCAGAACCCGACGAGCGCTCCCCGGGCCGGTCATCGGTCGGTCTGTCGGTGGCGGCGGGTCGGCTCCCCCCGTGCGCGGTGGTCGAACTCGCGCGGGCCGGGGTGCCGTTGCGGTTGCCCGGATCCGGGGTGGCGGGTGCGCTCGACCGCGGGCCCGCGGTGGGCCAGGTGGGATCCCGCGGCGGCGGGACAGCCGTGCTCACCCCACGAGCATCCCTGATCGTGAGCGGGTGGCGGTAATGCGACACCGCTTCCGGGGCGGGTTGGCCCCGGCGCGACACCATTTCGAAACATTTGGCGGCCGTTGACGGCACTGGCCCGACCTGTCCGGGACGGGGTCGGAGCCGGGGTATGGTCGACGGTCGGCGCGGCCGCCGGTCCCGCTGCGGTGAACGGCATCCGTTACGCACCCGGTGCTTTCGTGCCGGGCCGATCGGCGCCGGTGCCGGAGCCGGCCGATGGGAGTGAAGGGGCTGGGGTGAGCGCGGCGTGAGCGGGCTTCGGGTGGGGCAGCCGCCGCTGCGGCCCTGGCAACGGGAGGCGCTGGAGGCGTACCTGGCCGCCCACAACGACGCCGGTCGCCGGGACTTCCTGGTCACCGCCACCCCGGGGGCCGGCAAGACGACGTTCGCGCTGGCCGTCGCGGGCGACCTGCTCCGACGCCGGGTGATCGACCGGGTCGTCATCGTCTGCCCGACCGACCACCTGCGCACCCAGTGGGCCGACGCCGCCGCGGCGTTCGGCCTGGTTCTCGACCCGAAGATGTCCAACGCCCAGGGCCCGGTGCCGGCCGGCTGCCAGGGATATGTCGCCACCTACGCACAGGTCGCCGCCCGGCCGGCGATCCATCGGGCCCGCAGCGGCAAGCGGCGCTCGCTGGTCGTGCTCGACGAGATCCATCACGCCGGTGACGGGATGTCCTGGGGTGAGGCGGTGGGTGAGGCGTTCGGCGAGGTGCATCGGCGGCTGGCGCTGACCGGCACGCCGTTCCGGACGAAGGCGGGGGAGCGCATCCCGTTCGTCGAGTACGCGACCGACGGTGACCTGCTGCGCTCGGTGGCCGACTACACCTACGGGTACCGGCGGGCGCTGGCCGACCGGGTGGTCCGGCCGGTGGTGTTCGCCGCCTACAGCGGGGTGTCCCGGTGGCGCAACAGCGCCGGCGAGGTGATCGCCGCCGCACTGGCCGAGGCGGGCACCAAGTCGGTGGAGATGGCGGCCTGGCGGACCGCCCTGGACCCGACCGGCGGGTGGGTGCCGCACGTCATCGCCGCGATGGACGAGAGGATCAGCCAACTGCGGTCCTCCGGGATGCCCGATGCGGCCGGCCTGGTGCTGGCCAGCGACCAGGACGACGCCCGTGACTACGCCGACGTGGTGCGCCGGATCACCGGGAGGCGGCCCGTGCTGATCCTGTCCGACGATGCCGCCGCATCCAAGCGGATCGAGAAGTTCCGCGGCAGCGACGAGCGGATCGCGGTGTGCGTCCGGATGATCTCCGAGGGGGTGGACATTCCCCGGGCCGCCTGCCTGGCCTGGATGACGTCCTACCGCACCCCGCTGTTCTTCGCCCAGGCGGTCGGCCGAGTGGTCCGGGCCCGGGGTGCGCGCGAGGCGGCCACCGTGTTCCTGCCGGCCGTGCGGCCGCTGCTGGCCCTGGCCGCCGAACTCGAACAGGACCGCAACTACGTGATGGCGCCGCCACCCCCCGTGCAGGACGACCTGGACGCGCTCGCGGATCCGCTGCCGCGCGAACCGGCCGAGCCGGGCGGTCGGGCGATCGAGGTTTTGGACTCGGAGGCCGAATTCGCCCACGTGCTGCACTCCGGCCGGGCGGTGGTCTCGGCGGCCTCCGCCGGGCCCGGCGGCGTGGGCGCGATGGCGGTCGCGGTCAGCGACGACGACCAGGACTACCTGGGATTGCCCGGCCTGCTCAGCCCCGAGCAGACGGCCGCGCTGCTGGCCACCCGCGATTCCGACCTGCGCCGCCGGGTGCGGTCGATGCCCAAGGATCCGCTGGCATCCGAACCGGCGGAGCGCGATCCCGCATCGGTCAATGGCTGGCGCGCGGCCGCTGAGCTGCGGCGGGAGGTCAACCAGCTGGTGGCCCGGGTCGCCGCCCGCACCGGTAAGCCGCACGCGACGGTGCACTCGCAGGTGCGGCGGGCAGTGCCTGGACCGGCGTCGGCGGCCGCGGATCCGGACGTGCTGGCCGCGCGCCGGGACCACCTGCTCGGGCTGCTCTGAGCGAACCACCGGCCGGCGGGCAGTCGTATTGTCCGGGACAGCTCAGCCGGTGGACAGCGCCTTCCAGGAGCCGGCCAGGCCGAGTAGTCCCGAGCCCAAGAACAGGTACCAGCCGACCCCGGCCTGGCCGAACAGGCCGAAGACACCCAAATCGAAGACCGTCCTGGCGTGCACGACCACCCAGAGGGCGCCGGCCGCCGACAGCAGGGAGATCAGCAGCGCGGCCGCGCCCAGCGGACGATGGTTGATCGGCGACATCATCGCCAGGCCGAGGACGATCAGGGCGCCACCGCCGACCGCGCAGCCCAGGACGGACAGCGTGGCCCAGCTCAGCTCGGGAGCCGGCGCCGGGAGCGCCCGCAACGCGCGGTAGACCCGCCAACCGGTGGTTGGACCACCCGGCGCGCCCGAACCGGGGCCCACGGTCAGCCAGGGCAGCAACAACTGCCAGATGCCCATGGTCCCGGCGACCAGCAGGAGGACGGCCGCGATCGGGTCGGCGCGGACCGCACGCACGGTCGGCGCCGGTGCGGGCACCAGCCCGGGTGGCACCGCTCGGCCCAGCTGTGACATGCCCCGCACCTCCGATCGGTGCCTGCATCATCGCGCATCAGCCGGCGCCTGCGGTACCGCCTGACCGGTTCGACAGATGCCAGGCCGGGCGATGCCGTCTCGTCCGACGCAGGTCAGCCGACCGACGACGGGACGGCCGGGCTCAGGACTCGTCGCGCGAGCGGTGGATCACCGCGGCCAGCTGCTCGAGCCGGGCGCTGTGCTCCTTCGCGTGGTGGTTGCAGAACAGCAGTTCGCCCCCGGTGGACAGGACGGCGCGCACCCGCGCGGCCGCGCTGCAGCGATCGCAACGGTCGGCGGCGGTGAGTGCAGCTGGACTGGCAAGAGTGTCGGTCATTGTCGTCCTCCCATCGGCTGCCACCGCGGTGGCAGCTTCGTCACCGTTCACGTCCGACTTCGCGTTCACGGGTGTTGGTACCTGGCGCTGTCCTTCCCATCAAGACGAGACATCGCTGTCCACACGTCTGGGACGTCAGAGACACCGCACGGGTTGTTCGATACCGGCCGGTTCGAAGACATTGCCGGTTCCGACTGACCTGCGGGCGACGCTGACCCACTCATCGTGCCATCCCGTGTGCTCCGCACGGTGGGAATTCGCCCGTGGCGTACAACACCGATCGCGCGCACGTCCTACGGTTGCCGCAGGACCTGCGACTGTCAGTGAGACGGTTCACACTGACGACAGGGCCTTGGTCCTTGATCCAACCCAGCACCGCCCCACAGGCTCTGACAGAGTGTCGACCGCCGCCGACCGTACGAACAACTGGAGGAACAGCCGTGGATCCCCTGGGAGTGGCCCGCTGGCAGTTCGGGATCACCACCGTCTACCACTTCCTGTTCGTCCCGATCACCATCGGCATGGCGTTCTTCATCGCGATCACGGAGACCGCCTGGGTGCGCACCCGGAAGCCGGCGTACCTGCGGGCGACGAAGTTCTGGGGCAAGGTCTTCCTGATCAACTTCGCCATGGGCGTGGTCACCGGCATCGTGCAGGAGTTCCAGTTCGGCATGAACTGGTCCAGCTACTCCCGGTTCGTCGGTGACGTGTTCGGGGCCCCGCTGGCCATGGAGGCGCTGCTGGCGTTCTTCATGGAGTCCACGTTCATCGGGTTGTGGATCTTCGGTTGGGACAAGCTCTCGCCCCGGCTGCACTGCGCGTGCATCTGGATCGTGTCGATCGGCACGATGCTGTCGGGATTCTTCATCATGTCCGCGAACTCGTTCATGCAGCACCCGGTCGGCATCACCATGAACACCGACCGCAGCCGGGCGGAGATGAACGACATCGGCGCGGTGCTGTTCCAGCCGCTCAATCTGTGGGCCTACACGCACGTCATCTCCGGGGCGATCCTGTCCGGTGCGGCGATGTTCGCGGGTATCTCGTCGTACTTCCTGATGCGCAAGCGCGACGTGGACGTGTTCCGTCCGGCCGTCCGGCTCGGCCTGATCGGCATGCTGATCGGTTCGCTGGCGGTGATCGTCACCGGCGACCTGCTGGGCAAGGTGATGACCGAGGTGCAGCCGATGAAGATGGCGGCCGCGGAGGCGCTGTGGGACGGCAAGACCTACGCGTCGTTCTCGCTGTTCACGATCGGCTCGCTGGACGGCTCCAGCGAGGTCTTCTCGATCCGGGTGCCCGGGGTGGTCTCCTTCATGGCAACGGAGAGCTTCAGCGGGTACGTCGAGGGCATCAACGACGTCCAGGAGGCCTCGGTCGAAAAGTGGGGCCCCGGCGACTACCGGCCGAACATCGCGGTGACCTACTGGATGTTCCGCCTGATGATGGGCGCAGCCGGCGTCATGCTGCTGGTCTCCATCGTCGGGCTGTGGCTGACCCGCAAGGGCCGACTACCGCAATCCAAGTGGGTCTGGCGGCTGGCGATGTTCGCCATCGCCGGGCCCGTGGTCGGCCACTCCGCCGGCTGGATCTTCACCGAGATGGGCCGCCAGCCCTGGACGGTGGTCGGCCTGTACAGGACCGAGGAATCGGTGTCGCCGTCGGTGAGCGGCGGATCGGTGCTGACTTCGTTGATCGTCTTCACCCTGCTCTACGGGATCCTGGCGGTCATCGAGATCGGCCTGTTGGTCAAGTACGTCAAGATCGGGGCACCGAGCGAGCAGGAGGCGCTGGCCTCGATCCGCCGGGGCCGACGGAAAGGCGGCGGGTTCGGCGGACCCGACCGGTCCGAGGAGGACGAGGACAAGCCGCTGGCCTTCGCCTATTGACCCCGGCGATCACGCTACGACCCGCCGCGACCTCGCGCAGCTAGGAGCTGTCAACCGTGTTCCTGAACAACCTCTGGTTCGTCCTCATCGCGGTCCTCTGGATCGGATACCTGGTCCTCGAAGGCTTCGACTTCGGGGTGGGTGCGCTGCTGCGCATCGTCGGCAAAGACGAGAAGGGTCGCCGGGTCCTGATCAACACCATCGGGCCGGTGTGGGACGCCAACGAGGTCTGGCTGCTCACCGCGGGTGGGGCGACCTTCGCCGCGTTTCCGGAGTGGTACGCGTCGATGTTCTCCGGTTTCTACCTCGCCCTGCTGGTCATCCTGGTCTGCCTGATCGTGCGTGGCGTCGCCTTCGAGTACCGCGGCAAGGGGCACAGCGATCGGTGGCGGGCCCGCTGGGACATCTCGATCCTGATCACGTCGTGGGGACTGGCGCTGCTCTGGGGGGTCGCCTTCGGCAATGTGGTCCGCGGCGTGGCACTGGACGCCGACCACGAGTACGTGGGCAACTTCCTGGATCTGCTGAACCCGTTCGCGCTGCTCATGGGCGTCACCACGCTGCTGCTGTTCCTCACCCATGGGTCGGTGTACCTGGCGCTGAAGACGACCAAGGAGGTCCGGGACCGGGCTCAGACGCTCGCGGTGCGACTGGGTCCGGTGGCCGTTGTCGTGATGGCGGCCGCCGTCGTCTGGCAGCAGTTCCTCCGGGGCAACGCCGGATCGATGGTGCTCGGGGCACTCGCCATCGTCGCGATGCTGGTGGCCGTCCTGCTGACCAGAGCGAACCGGGACGGCTGGGCGTTCCTGGCGTCGGCGGTCTCCACGGCGGCGCTGGTCACCGGGTGGTTCGCCTCGATCTACCCGGACGTCTTCCCGTCGACCATCGACCCTTCGTACTCGCTGAACATCGAGAACGCTGCCGCCACCCCGTACACACTCACCGTGATGAGCTGGATCGCGTTGCTGTTCGTCCCGCTGATCCTGGCCTACCAGTCCTGGAGCTACTGGATCTTCCGCAAACGCATCTCCACCAGACAGATCCCGGAGTCGCCGACCTCGGTGCCCTCGCATTGACCCTCGCACGTCGGCAGCGGCCGCTGTCGGTGGTCTCTGTTTCACTGGTGCCGTGAGACCCTTCGACCCGCGTCTGGCCCGGTACGCAACCGGCGTGCGCCGGCTGCTCGTGCTGTCGGTGGCGCTCGGTGTGGTCTCGGCGGTGGTGGTCGTCGGGCAGGCGATCCTGCTGGCCGGGATTCTCGCCGACGTCATCGTCGGCGGGGCGGGACCGGATCAGGTTGCCGGCCGGCTGGGCGCGCTCGCGATTGTCATCGCGATCCGGGCGGCGTTGGCCTGGGCCGCGGAGGAGACCGCCGGGCGCAGCGCCTCGTCGGTCACCGCCGGGCTGCGCCGGGACCTGGTGCTGCATGCCGGGGCCCTGGGCCCGCGCTGGCGCGCCGGCGAGCACGGCGGCCGGCTCGCCGTGCTGGCCACGACCGGGGTCGAGTCGCTGCACACCTACCTGGCCCGGTACCTGCCGCAGCTGGTGCTGTCGGTGGTGGTGCCCGTCATCATGCTGATCTACCTGTTCAGCGCCGACCTGACGAGCGCGATCATCGTGCTCGTCACCCTGCCGCTGATCCCGCTGTTCATGGCGCTCGTCGGGTGGTACACCGACCGGCAGACCCGGGCAAAGTGGGCCGGTCTGTCGCGGCTCGCCGCGCATTTCACCGACGTGGTGGCCGGGCTGCCGACCCTGAAGGTGTTCGGCCGGGCCAAGGCGCAGGCGGCGGCTGTGCGGCGGGTGACCGACGATTACCGGCGCTCGTCGATGGTCACCCTGCGGGTGGCCTTCCTGTCGTCGATGGTGCTCGAGTTGCTCGCCTCGCTGTCCGTCGCCCTGGTGGCGGTCGCCATCGGCCTGCGCCTGGTGTACGGCGGCATGACGCTGGAGGTCGGCCTGGCCGTGCTGATTCTCGCGCCGGAGGCCTACCTGCCGCTGCGCCAGCTCGGCACCCAGTTCCATGCGGCCGCGGACGGCGTGCAGGCCGCCGGGCAGGTGCTCGACGTCCTGGACACCCCCGCCCCGGTCCCGGGCACCCGCAGCGGGCTGGGCGAACCCTTCGCCGTCCGGCTCGACGCCGCCGAGGTCGGCGCGCCGGGGGACCGGGGCGCGGTCGGTCCGCTGACCCTGGAGGCTCCCGCCGGGCAGGTCACGGTGGTCATCGGGGACAGCGGCGCAGGCAAGACCACCCTGCTCCAGCTGGTCGCCGGGGTGGTACGGCCCGGATCCGGGGCCGTGACGGTCACCGGCGCAGACGGGGAGGCCGTCCCGGCGGCCGACCTGGAACCGGGCTGGTGGCGCTCCCAGCTGGGCTGGGCCGGCCAGGGCGGCGCGCTGCAGGCCGGCACGATCAGGCAGAACCTGACGCTGGGCAATCCGGACCTGGACGATGCGACGCTGCGGGCGGCCCTGGTGGCGGTCGACGCGGCGGATTTCGTCGACGCGCTGCCGGGTGGTTGGGAGCACCGGCTCGGTGATGGCGGGTCGGGCCTGTCCCAGGGGCAGCGGCAGCGGCTTACTCTGGCCCGGGCGCTGGCCCGTCCGGCCCCGGTGCTGCTGCTGGACGAGCCGACGGCCGCGCTGGACGAGGCAACCGAGGCGCGGGTGCTGGCGGGCATCCGACCGCTCATCCAGGGGCGAACGGTCGTCCTGGTCACCCATCGACCGGCCCCGCTGGAGCTGGCCGATCAGGTCGTCCGGTTGGCCTCGGGCCGTGGTGCGCAGGCGGCCGGGCCATCGGACACCGCCCTGGCCACGACGGCAGTGAGTCCGTGGTGACGGGTGGCGGAGCCACGGCGGCCGTCGCCGCGGACCGTCCGGTTGCTGCCGATCCCGAATCCGGGGCGGCCCGGCGGGGACGCGACGGTCACCCCGTGGCGCGCCTGTGGGCGCAGGCCAAGGGGGTGCGCTGGCGTCTGATCGGCGCCGCGGTGGTCGGGGCGCTGGCCTCGGGTTGCGCGGTCGGCCTGATGGCGACGTCGGCCTGGCTGATCGCGCGGGCCGCCCAGCAGCCGCCGGTGCTGTACCTGATGGTCGCCGTCGTGTCGGTCCGGACGCTGGGCATCGGCCGGGGTGTACTGCGCTACGTGGAGCGACTGGTCTCGCACGATGCCGCCTTCCGGGTGCTCGGCGGCGTCCGGGAGCGGTTGGTCGCTCATCTCGCGGCGATCGCGCCGGCCGCACTGCCGATGTGGCGGCGCGGGGACCTGCTGGCCCGCACCGTCGACGACGTCGACGACGCCGGCGATGCCTTCCTGCGCGGGCTCCTCCCGCTGGCCGGCGCGGTGCTGGTCGGCGCCGGCACCATCGTGCTGTCGTTCCTGATCCTGCCGGCGGCCGGCATCGCCCTGGCCGTGGCGCTGGTTCTCGCCTGCGTGCTCGTGCCGGCCGTGACCGCCCGCCGATCCGCCCGCGTCGAGGGCCGGGCGGTGCGGCAGCGGGCCGCCCGCACCCGGCTGGTCGCCGAGATTCTTGACGACCTGCCCGAACTCGCCGTGGCGGACGGCCTGGCCGGGCGGATCGACGAGCTCGACCGGATCGAGGCGGACAACCGCCGGGTGGCGGCCGGAACCGCGCGGGCCGGCGGGCTGGCCGCCGGGGTCGCCGTCGCGGCGATGGGCGCGGCCGTCTGGGTGGCCGCCTACGTCGGCGTGCCGGCCGTGGTGTCCGCCGACCTGAACCCCGTGCTGCTCGCCGTCGTCGTGCTTACTCCACTCGCGCTGACCGACACCGTGCAGGCGGTGGGTGTCGCCGCGGCCGCCCTGCATCGGTCGTCGGCCGCCCTGCGGCGATTGTTCGACGTCATGGACACCCCGCCGGTCACCGCCCCGCCGCCGGCCCACCCGCTGCCATTGCCGGAGAACGGCGGCGGGCCGACGGTCCGGCTCCGCGGTGTCGGCGCCCGCTGGCCCGGCGCCGACCGGGATGCGCTGACCGACCTTGACCTGGACCTGATCCCCGGTCGCCGGATCGCGGTGGTCGGCGAGTCCGGATCGGGCAAGTCCACCCTGCTGGCGGTGCTTCTGGGATTCCTCACCCCGACGGCCGGGCGGATTACCGTGGACGGCGTCGACACCGCGGAGCTGGACCCCGATCGGCTGCGCACCCTGTTCTCCTGGTGCGACCAGCGCGCCCATCTGTTCGACTCGACGGTGGCGGAGAACGTGCGGTTGGCCCGGCCGGCGGCGGACGACGGCCAGGTCGAGGCGGCACTGCGGGATGCCGGCGCCGGATCCTGGCTCGACAGCCTGCCCCTGGGCATGCACACATCGGTGGGCGAGCACGGCCGGGCGGTGTCCGGCGGGGAACGTCAGCGGGTCGCGCTGGCCCGGGCGATCCTGGCCGACCGTCCGCTGCTGCTGGCCGACGAGCCGGCTGCACATCTGGACGGAGCCACCGCCGAAGCGGTGACGGCCCGGATCCTGCGGCCGGATCCGCGCCGGTGCGTCCTGCTGGTGACCCACCGCCCGCAGGACGAGGCTCTCGTCGACCAGGTGGTCCGGCTGGCCGGCGGACGCCGGGTGCAATGAAGGAAGGGCCGGGCCCGACCACTCACGTACCCGCCCGGGCGGCATGGGCTCGCGTTCGCGGGCCGAAGCCGGGAAGAATGGTCGCCGACGGCGAGGGAGCGTGCGATGGCGGCCAGAGGTGAGCTCGAGCGGGCCGTCGTCGACGTGCTCTGGGACGGCGGCCAGCCGATGACCGCCCGCGCGGTGGTTGAGGCTCTACCGGGTCGGGAGCTGGCGGTGACCACCGTGTTGACCGTGTTGTCCAGGCTTGAGGCCAAGGGTCTGGTCCGGCGTTCGCGGGACGGGCGAGCCCATTCGTACGAGCCGACGGCGGGCCGCGAGGAACACCTGGCCGCGTTGATGCGGCAGGTCCTGGACGGCGCCGCCGACCGGGACGCCGCGCTCACCCGGTTCGTCGGGGGGATCTCCGAGCAGGACCAGGATGCGCTGCGGCGCGCCCTCGACGGCCCGTCCGGATGAGCCCGCCCGGCGACCAGGCCGTCACCCAACTCGGGGTCGAACGATGGCCCACCGCCCTGTCCGGGTGCGTCCTCATCCTGGTCGGGGTGACGTTGGCTGCGCCGGTGAGCATCGCGCTGGCCCGCGCCCGGTGGCCGCGTCGGGCGCCGGGCTGGAGCCTGTTGCTGTGGCAGGCGGTGTGCCTGGCCGCCGGCTCCTCGGTCGTCGCCGGCCTCGTCGTGCTGGCTGTCGAGCCGGCCGGGCACACCCTGATCGGCGCCACGCTCGGCCGGTGGACCTCGATCCTGGGGGGCACCCTGCCGGTGTCCTGGTGGCGGGTCGCCTGCGGGCTGGCCGCCCTGGCGATCACCGGAGTACTGCTCACCACGTTGGCCCGGACCGCCTGGCGGACGGTCTCCCGGCGCCGGGTCCACCGGCAGCTGTTGGATCTGCTGAGCCGCCCGGCGGCGGTCCCGGTGCCGCTGGGTGCCGGCGGCCAGGTTCGGGTCATGGATCACCGCAGTGCGGTGGCATACACCCTGCCCGGCCTGCACTCGAGACTGGTGGTGTCCACGGGCCTGTTGGACCTGCTCACGCCGGCCGAGCTGGCCGCGGTGGTCGAGCACGAGCGCGCCCATCTGCGAGCAAGGCACGACATTCTGATCATGCCGTTCCAGTCCTGGGTGGCCGCGTTCGGCCGCGTGCGGGGCGTCCGGGAGGCGGGCCGATCGGTGGGGGAGTTGACCGAGATGCTCGCCGACGATGTGGCCTGCACGCGCTGCGCGCCGAGCGCGCTGGCATCCGCGTTGACGCGGGTCGCGCTCGAACGACCAGGCGTTCCCGGCGGGCTCGACCCGGAGTCGGGCGCCGCTGGATCCGGAACCTGCGTCACCGACCGAGTTCGTCGATTGACCGGACCCGATCCATTGCCGGCGGCGTTGCGGGCGCTGATCGTGGGCAGCGCCGCCGCGCTGCTGGCCATTCCGACCGCGGTGTTGACCCTGACCTGGTGACACCCTGGGGAACGGCGAAAGCCACACCCGGGGCCGTCCGCGGCCCGCTGGCCCGCTGCGGGTGTGGCCCCCGAACGAAGACGGAGCTGCCTACTCCAGGTAGTCCCGCAGCACCTGCGAGCGGGACGGGTGCCGCAGCTTGGACATGGTCTTGGATTCGATCTGCCGGATCCGCTCGCGGGTGACCCCGTAGACCTGGCCGATCTCGTCCAGCGTGCGCGGTTGACCGTCGGTCAGACCGAACCGCAGCCGCACCACCCCGGCCTCCCGCTCGGACAGGGTCTGCAGGACGGCCTGTAGCTGATCCTGCAGGAGGGTGAAGGACACGGCGTCCACGGCCACGACCGCTTCGCTGTCCTCGATGAAGTCGCCGAGCTGCGAGTCGCCCTCGTCGCCGATGGTCTGGTCCAGCGAGATCGGCTCCCGGGCGTACTGCTGGATCTCCAGCACCTTGTCCGGGGTGATGTCCATCTCCTTCGCGAGCTCCTCCGGAGTGGGCTCGCGGCCCAGATCCTGCAGGAGCTCGCGCTGGATGCGACCGAGCTTGTTGATGACCTCGACCATGTGCACCGGGATGCGGATGGTCCGGGCCTGGTCCGCCATCGCCCGGGTGATCGCCTGCCGGATCCACCAGGTTGCGTAGGTCGAGAACTTGTAGCCCTTGGTGTAGTCGAACTTCTCGACCGCCCGGATCAGGCCGAGGTTGCCCTCCTGGATCAGGTCCAGGAACGCCATGCCGCGGCCGGTGTAGCGCTTGGCCAGCGACACCACCAGCCGCAGGTTCGCTTCCAGCAGATGGTTCTTGGCGCGTTCGCCGTCCCGCTTGATCCAGCGCAGGTCGCGGCGCATCTGATTGGGCAGCCGCTCGCCGGCCTCCTCGAACTGCCGCATTCGCTCGGACGAGTACAGGCCGGCCTCGATTCGCTTGGCGAGGTCGACCTCCTCCTCGGCGTTGAGCAGCGCGACCTTGCCGATCTGCTTGAGGTAGGCCCGCACCGAGTCCGCGGACGCCGTCAGCTCGGCATCCTTGCGGGCCTGCTTGAGCGCCTCGGACTCCTCCTCGTCGTCCCAGGTGAACTCCTCGGACTCGCCCGGCTTGTCGGTGGCCTCCTTGCCGGCCGGCTTGGCCTTGGCCACCGCGGGGGCGGCGGCGTCCTCGTCCTCGTCCTCGTCGTCGGTCGAGTCGTCGACCTCGACGACGCCGATCACCAGGGCGGCGGGACCCGACCCGTTCGAGTCGTCGCCTTCCTCGACGTCGATCAGTTCGACGTCCTCGGTGGCCATCAGGTCCTCTTCGGGAGCCTCTTCGGCCGCCTCCAGATCGGGCGACTCGGCAGCTGGATCGGCCGCATCGGGGGTGGACCTGGCCACCGTCTGGGTGTCGTCCGAGTCCGACCGTCGAATACGTGTCGAACTGGGGGAGGTTGCTGCGCCTGCCACTGATGCCCTTTCGCGTCAACGAGCCGCAGAGACCGGCGGCTCGCAATCCGCTCACGCCGATGGACAGCTT
>Ga0164241_10000812_pt1 | contig 46619 bp, 37 predicted proteins | sample OricomyardsoilBY_FD_108780 | JGI IMG/M metagenome (GOLD analysis project Ga0164241, IMG submission 108780) | Backyard soil microbial communities from Emeryville, California, USA - Original compost - Back yard soil (BY) | ecosystem: Environmental > Terrestrial > Soil > Unclassified | place: USA... | reverse complement strand
GTCGTTGTTCCTCCCGCCAAATACTCTTTTACAATTCTCTGCTTTTTCTTCTTGTCCATGTTAAGTCGATTTTGTGTCAACCCATTTCAGGACAAGTCAAAGTGATCCAAAGTGATCCAAAAATCGCCCAATTTTAGCGTTTCACAACATCCTGATAAACAATTATTTAAATAAGTTTAACAGCTGATTTTCCTGACGAATAAGTAGTTGCAGAGAAATCCACAGTCTATCGGATAAAATCCTGTTAATCAATAGTTTAAAATAAATACACGTCACAATTTTTTCCGTGGCGCATATTTTTTGGATCACCACGCAATCGCCTATTGCTTTATGGATGCTATAAAAGCAGGTATCTTATTCAAGTAGTTCTCCTCCCCTAACAGCTTAACAAATTTACTGCCTACAATGGCACCGTTAGCATACTCGCAGGCTTTATCAAACGATGCCCTATCAGTAATGCCAAAACCTATAATGGTAGGGTTATTCAACTGCATAGCCATTACACGTTTGTAGTAGTCTTCAATATTAACAGATACATTTAAGTTACCACCGGTAATTGATGATGATGATAGCAAGTATATAAAGCTGTTGGTCAGCTCGTCAATCTTCCGAATACGATCGGGTGAGGTTTGCGGTGTAACCAGGAAAATATTGCTCAGGTTATTGTCTTTAAAAAACGGAGCATACATGCTCTCATACTCATACATAGGCAGATCGGGCACAATTATACCATCTACGCCCACTTCGGCCGCCTTCTTGCAAAAGCGTTCCACGCCATACTGCACAATAGGATTTACGTAACCCATCAGCAGAATTGGGATACTAACAGACGTACGCAGATCTTTTAGCTGTTCAAACAAAACATTAAGGCTCATACCACCCTCTAATGCGCGTTCTGAACTATGCTGAATTGTAGGGCCATCAGCCACGGGATCAGAATAAGGAAAACCTATCTCTAAAAAGTCGGCACCTGCTTTTTCAAGTGCCTGGGTTATCTCAAGGGTGGAATTAAGTTCAGGATAACCCGCAGTGAAATAGATAGATAAAAGGTTATTCTTTTTCTCTTGAAAGAGTTTGTTTAAGCGGTTCATGTGTGGTTCATAGTTGGTAGTTCATGGTTCATTGCCAATAGTTACTATGAACTATTAACCATGATCCATCATCTACCTAATATCCAAAATGTTTTATATAAGTATCCAAATCCTTGTCTCCCCTGCCCGACAGGCAGATCACCACATTGTCGTTTGATTTAAATTTCATCTTCTCCAGTTGTGCCAGTGCATGCGCCGACTCGATAGCCGGGATAATTCCCTCCAACTGACAGCACAACAAACCGGCCTGTAAAGCTTCATCATCGGTTACGCTGGCGTATTGCGCGCGTTTTATTTTATACAGATGCGCGTGCTGCGGCCCGATACCCGGGTAATCCAAGCCGGCGGATATAGAGTAAGGTTCAACAACCTGCCCGTCATCGGTTTGCATTAAAATGGTACGGCTGCCATGTAAAACACCTTCCCGTCCCAAAAAGGTTGTGGCTGCAGAATGGCCACTGTCTACGCCTTTTCCGGCGGCCTCAACCGCAACTAACTGTACATCGTCATCATCTAAAAAGTGGTAAAACATTCCTATCGCGTTGCTTCCTCCGCCCACACAAGCCATTACATATTGCGGCAATTCGCTGCCTGTATGTTCAAGCAATTGCTTTTTGGTTTCAAATGATATAATAGATTGAAAGCGCGCCACCATATCAGGATACGGATATGGCCCCACTGCTGACCCGATTATGTAATGCGTATCAACGGGGTTTCCTATCCAGTCGCGCAGGGCCTCATTGGTTGCGTCCTTAAGCGTTTTACTGCCTGATGTAGCCGGAACAACCTTAGCACCAAGCATTTTCATACGTGATACATTGGGTGCCTGCCTCTCCATGTCTACTTCGCCCATGTAAACTATACATTCCAGTCCCATGAGCGCGCACACGGTAGCGGTAGCCACGCCATGCTGCCCCGCGCCGGTCTCAGCTATAATACGTGTCTTGCCGAGTCGTTTAGCCAAAAGAATCTGCCCTACTGCGTTATTGATCTTATGCGAACCCGTATGATTAAGGTCTTCGCGCTTCAGGAAAATGTTAGCGCCGTATTTTTCTGAATATCTTTTTGCAAAATACAATGGCGATGGCCTGCCCACATAGTCCTTCAACAACTGATCGAACTCGGCGCGAAAACCTGCTTCGCTGATAATTGACAAATATCGCTGCCGTAATTCCTCCACGTTGGGGTAAAGCATTTCGGGTACGTAGGCCCCGCCAAAATCGCCGTAGTAGCCCTGCTCGTTAACTCCGTATTTCATTATTAGTATATTGTTTTACAATGGCAAATGCCTTTTTTAGTTTTTCTATATCTTTCATTCCCGGCGATGTTTCAAAACGACTGTTAAGATCGACACCGAAAAACTGCGGGTGTTTAATATTCTTGATCTCCTCTAAGTTGTTAAGGCTAAGGCCTCCACTTAAAAAAAACGGGACATCCAGGTCGTAGTCATTTAAAATGCTCCAATTAAAAGTTTCCCCAGAGCCACCGTGCGCCGCAGTTTTGGTATCAAACAGAAAAAAATCAACGCTCCCAACGTAGTTTTCCAACCGTTTAAAGTCAAAATTTCCGTCAACTCCAAACGCCTTTAAAACTACAACTTTGTTTTTGAATGCGGCAGCAAAATCGGCACTTTCATTGCCGTGCAACTGGATGGCATTTAAGCTATAATTAGCTATCAACCGCTGTATGTTTTCTGCGCTTTCGTTAACAAAAACGCCGGTCTTTAAAATTGCTTCAGGCAGGGCATCCAAACCTGCATCATCAAGGTTATTTACATAGCGCGGAGATTGCTCGTATCGAATAAGCCCTATATAATCAGGACCCAAAGCTGTTACCGCTTTTATATTCTCCGCATCGCGTAAGCCACAAACCTTAATCTTCATCTTTAATTTTGTATCAGCATTCTAAAGCTTTTAAGCGCTTTTTTACCCGTCAATGATTCCTCGGCCTCATAAAAACAATCGCCGAAGGTACTTAGCGGCTTGATGGTTTTAATGGCAAGTGCCGCGTTTACTAAAACGACATTATTTTGAGCCGTTGTTCCTTCGCCATTTAAAATTTTGGTAAAAATCTCTGCAGATTCGGGTACGTTACTACCGCCTGCAATTTCAGCGGGATCTAAACGGGTAAAACCTAAGCTTTCCGGAGTATATATCTTTTCTCCTTCTGCCGAAAATGTTTTAAAATCGCAGGTAAGCGATACCTCATCGTAACCATCTAAGGCGTTTAAAATGGTATACTTCCTGTCAGAACGCTGATACAGATAAGCATACATACGAGCAAGTTCAAGATTGTACACCCCTACCAATTGGTTTTTTGGCCTGGCAGGATTAACCATTGGCCCAAGCATATTAAAAAACGTTTTCACTCCTAATTCACGCCTTATTGGCGCTACAGTTTTCATGGCCGGATGAAAAAGCGGCGCATGTAAAAAACAAATATTTGCTTTATCTGCACTCTTTTTAAGAGCATCAATATCATTGGTAAAACTGTATCCCAAATACTCCATAACGTTGGATGAACCGCAACCCGAGGATACACCATAGTTGCCATGTTTGGCCACCTTATAACCCGCACCGGCCACAATAAATGACGCAAGGGTTGAAATATTAAAAGTATCCTTGCCGTCGCCACCTGTGCCGCAAAGATCTATCATTTCCATTCCGCCCATGTCTACCGGCAGGCAAAGGTCAAGCATAGCATCACGAAAGCCCTCCAGCTCATTAACGGTGATACTGCGCATGCAATAAGCGGTCATAAAGGCGGTAATTTGCGAGTTGTTATACTTTCCCATTGATATAGCTGTCAATATATCGCGCGCCTCGTCTTTGCTAAAAGCCTTGTTTTCAAAAAGATAATTTAATATTTGTTTCATTTTAACTTTTAGGGGTATAAATTTAAAAATGACCCTTTAAACAAAAAGGGTTACCAAACTGGCAACCCTCACAATATATTTATATATAACACGGATTTGCCCTACGATCTCTCGTTAAGCCACCACCAGTTAATATTTAAATTCGTAACCTTCATTTTTAAACCATCACAAATATGAAAATAGTTTTTTAAAAAAACGTGGGGTTATAAAACATTTTTTTGCATCTCATTTATTAAATAGATCATAATAAACCTTATAAATTATAATATTTTTATTACAAAGGCAAAAACAATATCAATTTTCTTAAAAACGATTGGTTTCATTGTTTTTTTTCATTAAATTCGCAGTATGCTGAAAAGATGGACGCTCATATTTCTTTCTGCATGGCTGATCAACTCAGTTATATGGTTTCAAGTACCTACAGGTCTTGTAGAACTTAATTCGTCATGTACTGATACATCAGAACAATGTTTGTTAGAAATGAGTTCGCTGTTAAGCACAGCTGTTCATTTTTACGATGATCTCACCGAAAATGAAGGCAATCACTCGCACAAAATAAAATACCATAATCATTTTTTATTTAACCGGATCACATCCCCGGCTATATTGGTTCCTACTCAACAATTATTTTCGTTTTGTAATACTATCCCCATTACTATAAAGCTTTACCGGAGTAAATATCGTACGGTAAGCCACTTTTTGCCAAGTTATTATAACTTCCTCTTCAGATTAAGTCCGTTCTGATCTAGCATTTGTTACGCTTAACGCATTATGCGTTTTTATTCAGGATGTCCGCTTCGCAGATATCAAATACATAGCTTAATAATAACAACATCATGGCAACGATAAGATCAATATATAGATGGCTATTAGTTATAACTATACCTGTTTGCATAACGGGGTGTACAGCAAATAGTCAAGACAATAAGGAAGAATTACAAACTATTGCACAACTACCGGTGGTTACCCTAACCGCCCGCGATACTATTTTAGAAACCCCATACGTAGCTGACATACAAGCCATTCGTAATGTAGAGATAAGAGCCCGTGTTAAAGGCTTTCTTGAAAAAATATATGTAGACGAAGGTAAATCTGTCACAAAAGGGCAGCTGCTTTTTAAAATAAGCGATGAAGAATATCGTGTTATGCTAAGCAAGGCAAAAGCAGCCCTAAGTAATGCTATGGCCGCCGCCCGGGCAACGGAGGTAGAAGCTGAGCGCATCAAATTACTTGTTGACAAAAAGGTTATTTCTAAATCCGAACTTGAGGTGGCACTTGCCCGATTAAATGCTGATAAAGCAACAATTGAAGAGGCCCGTTCATCGGTACAGAGCGCCGAAAATCATTTAGCATATACAAATATCCGGGCTCCATTTGATGGCATAGTGGATAGAATACCACTTAAGGCAGGCAGTTTGATAGATGAAGGTACCTTACTAACCGACGTTTCTGACATTTCCGCCATGTACGCTTACTTCAGTTTTCCGGAGAATGAATACCTAAGATACCAGCGTGCTGAAAGAAAAAAAGTATCAGATACGAATGTAAAACTCGTGCTTTCGGACGGCAGCCCATACCAGCACCCAGGAAATATAGAAACCGTTGAAGGACAAATAGAACAATCAACCGGATCAATAGACTTTAGGGCAAAATTTCCTAACCCGAACAGGCTGCTACGTCATGGCGCTACGGGTAAGCTGTATATCTCATCAAATGTTGATTCAGTAATATTGGTTCCGCAACAGTCTGTATTTGATGTACAGGACAAAAGCTACGTTTATGTAGTAGATAAAAATAATATGCTGCACATGCAGAGTATTGCACCTGTTACCCGCCTCGCCCATTATTACGTGGTAAAGGCTGGGCTTAAACATGGCGACAAAATTGTGTATGAAGGCACCCAAAATGCGCGCGATGGCATGGTGATTCAACCAGTCAGCGCGTCGGCCGGAAAAAAACTGGCCATGAAATAGGTACGCCTCTACAAGGCTTTCATTCATTTATTTTTATCTAACGTATACCCTATGTTCGAAATGTTCATCAGGCGACCGATATTGTCGCTTGTTATCTCTCTGCTTATAGTCCTGGTGGGCATACTGGCTTTATTGCAGCTACCCATAACACAATTCCCTGATATAGCTCCGCCAACGGTTACGGTCACAGCCCGCTATACCGGTGCCAATGCCGAAGTTTGCGCCGACGCAGTAGCTACCCCGCTTGAGCGAGCGATTAACGGTGTGCCGGGAATGACCTATATGTCAACTGTTTGTACTAACGATGGTTTAACTATTGTTGAGGTAAACTTTAATGTAGGCACCGATCCGGATCAGGCAGCCGTTATTGTACAGGGACGTGTTGCCAAAACACTTGACGAATTACCAGAAGAAGTAACAAAATCAGGCGTTGAAACGGAAAAGGAAGTAAACAGTATGTTAATGTACCTCAATATTATGAGTGAGGACACTTCTTTGGATGAAAAATTTATTTACAACTTTGCCGACATCAATGTATTAAAAGAACTTAAACGTATTGACGGCGTAGGCTTTGTTGAAATTTTAGGTGCAAAAGAATATGCTATGCGCGTATGGTTGAAACCCGACCGCATGACTGCTTACCATATATCTACCGATGAAGTTATAAAAGCTATCCGTGCCCAAAATGTAGAAGCTGCTCCCGGCAAAACGGGGGTAAGCTCTGATAAAGTACCGCAGTTGCTGCAGTATGTTTTAAGATATCCCGGTAAATTTTTTGATCCTGAAGAATATAGGAATATCGTATTACGCGCAGACGATAACGGATCTGTTTTAAAGTTACGCGAAATTGCTGACATTGAATTTGGTTCGCTGGAATATGGAATGGTTTCAAAAACGGATGGACGACCATCTGCATCTATCATGATAAAACAACGTCCGGGATCAAACGCGCGCGAAGTTATTAATAACATTAAGGAGCATATGTCTGAACTTAAGGAAACGCAATTTCCATCAGGCATGACCTATAACGTTAACTATGATGTTTCGCGCTTTTTGGATGCATCCATACACGAAGTATTGCGCACGCTTGCCGAAGCATTTATACTGGTATTTATCGTTGTTTTCATTTTTCTGCAGGATTTTCGCTCAACGTTAATATCTGCTCTTGCAGTGCCGGTAGCATTAATAGGCACTTTAGCCTGTATGCAGGCTTTAGGGTTCTCTATAAACTTACTTACACTTTTTGCACTGGTATTGGCCATTGGTATTGTGGTGGATAACGCCATAGTGGTTGTTGAGGCCGTACACGTGAAAATGAGTGAAGAACACCTGCCCCCCATGGATGCCACCCTTGCTGCCATGAAAGATATTAGCGGTGCTATTGTTGCCATAACGCTCGTAATGTCGGCAGTGTTTGTTCCGGTGGCGTTCATGTCGGGGCCGGTTGGTGTTTTCTATCGGCAATTCTCGCTAACGCTGGCTTTCTCCATTGTAATTTCGGGTATTAATGCCGTTACGCTAACGCCGGCCCTTTGTGCTCTGATGCTCAAACCTCACAACCCTGCTGCAAACAAAGGAGTGTTGGGTAGGTTTTTTGATAAATTTAATACCGGTTACAATGGCTTGGCTGATAGATATACCAGGGTTACAGCAAAAATTGCAGGGCGAAAAGCACTTACAGTAGGTATTTTAGCATTCTTTTTTGTTGCCACATGGGGTTTTAGCGCCATATTACCTACCGGCTTTATCCCCACAGAAGACCAGGGTGTTATTTATGTTAACGTTACCACCCCTCCTGGCGCAACTGTAGAGCGTACAGAAAATGTTTTATCGGCAATTTATGATCAAACCAAATCGATACAAGCTATAGAATCAATGTCTACGCTAGCAGGTTTTAGCTTGGTAAATAACACTGCAGGTGCCTCCTACGGAATGGGCATGATAAACCTTAAATCATGGGATGACAGAAAAGAATCCGTAACGGATATTATAGCCATCCTTGAAAAAAGAACGAAGGGAATATCCGATGCCACCATACAATTCCTTCCGCCGCCAACCGTTCAGGGCTTTGGTAACACCAGTGGTTTCGAATTGAGGGTTGTAGATAGAACGGGCACCGACAATCTGCAAAGAACGGCAGACGTTACAAACCAATTTATCAATATATTAAATAATACGCCTCAAATAACGGGTACTACTACCAGTTTTGATGTCACTTTTCCACAGTATCTCATTTCTGTAGATCATGCGGTGGCAGCACAAAAAGGCATTACAACTGACGAGGCCATGTCAACGCTGCAAACGTTGATGGGCAGCTACTATGCCTCAAACTTTATTCGGTTTGGGCAAATGTATAAGGTTATGGTACAGGCTTCGCCCGAATACCGGGCTAAACCCGAAGATGTGTTGCGCCTCATGATAAAAAACAACAAAGGCGAAATGGTGCCGTTCTCAACCTTTATAAGCATCAAGCGGGTATTTGGCCCAGAGCAAGTTACCCGCTTTAATATGTATACGTCTGCAATGGTTACAGGAGACGCAGGCCCGGGATTTAGTAGCGGCGACGCTATTAACACGATAAAAGAAAAATCAGCAGAACTGCCAAAGGGTTTTACTTTTGAGTGGTCGGGTATGACGCGGGAACAGATTTTGTCCGGCGATCAGGCCATCTATATCTTCCTGCTTTGTTTGATATTTGTTTACCTGCTGCTTTGCGCCCAGTATGAAAGCTTTTTGCTGCCGCTTCCGGTAATACTTTCATTACCCACCGGTATTTTCGGCGCTTTCTTTTTCCTGAAGATATTAGGTCTGGAAAACAACATCTATGCACAGGTAGCATTGGTAATGCTGATAGGCCTGTTGGGCAAAAACGCCATCCTGATCATCGAGTTCGCGGTGCAGCGGCAGCGTGAAGGTGCCACGATACTGGAAGCAGCCGTTGAGGGTGCCGCCTCCCGCTTACGCCCTATCCTGATGACATCTTTCGCATTTGTTGCCGGCTTAATTCCGTTATGTATAGCAACCGGCGCAGGTGCGGTAGGCAACCGGTCAATTGGTACCGCTGCAGCTGGCGGCATGTTGTTCGGTACAATTTTCGGTGTGTTTATCATTCCCGGGCTGTACGTAATTTTTGCATCAATGGGTAAAAAGAAACCGCAAGAGTGTGTAGTTCCAGTTCAGGTATTAGAGTCTGAACATTTAAATCATCATCATCATCAATAATGATACATCTTATAAAATCTTATAAATTATACATGCTCGTCCTGTTGTTCGTCATGGCAGCAGGATGTAAAAACTATAAAGCCATTACCGTAAAATCGGATAAAGCCTTACCTGCTACCTTTGAAGTGTCAAACGCTGATACCAATACGATAGCAGCCCTGCCTTCAAAGAGCTTTTTTTTAGATCCTTTGTTGACACAGCTTATTGATACAGCTTTTAATTCTAACCTTGATCTACAGGCAACTATGCAGCGTGTTGAAATGGCTGCAGCTAATTTTAAGTACAGCAAATCCTTGCTCCTGCCCTGGGTAAATTTCAACGTAAGCGCAGGTGCGGAAAAGTATGGAGCTTACACCATGAACGGCGTAGGTAACTATGATACCAACTTTTCAAACAACATCAACGACAAGCAAAGCATCCCTACCAGTCCAACACCCGATTTGTTTGTGGGGCTGCGCAGCTCATGGGAGGTTGACCTGTGGGGTAAGCTCAAAAGTCAGAAGAAAGCGGCTTTAGCCCGTTATCTGGCTACACAAAGCGGGTACAGGTTAATTTCAACTGAATTGACCGCTCAAATAGCAGCTAATTATTATGAGCTATTGGCGCTTGACAGTGAATTGGGTATTATAAAAAAGAATATCAAATTACAGGAAGAAGCGCTTGAAATTGTGCAGATACAAAAATTGGGTGGCCGCGCTACTGAATTAGCGGTACAACAGTTTGTAGCGCAACTGGCCTACACAAAAGGTTTACAATATGAAGTATCGCAACAAATAACCGAAGTAGAAAATGCGCTGCGTTTGCTTACCGGTAGTTTTACCCGCCCGATAGCGCGCGATACATCTATAATAACCCTAACCGAACCGCGCCAGCTTAACACAGGTATTCCTACACAATTACTGCTTAACCGGCCAGACATACGTCAGGCTGAATTGGAGCTGGTGGCGCTTAATGCTGATATCCGCTCGGCAAGGGCTGCCTTCTTCCCGGCATTAACTATTGATGCTTATGGGGGATACAATGCGTTTAAAGGCGCTTTGTTATTTAATCCAGCGTCTGCAGTTTATGGTATTATAGGTGGCCTTACTGCCCCCGTGCTTAACCGCAGGCGCATAAAATCCGATTACGAATACAAGGTTGCCGAGGCAAAAGCCGCCTTATATGATTATCAGAAAACTATCATCGGTGGTTATCAGGAGGTAATGAACAGTCTGCGTGGTATGGATAATTTCCGTAAATATTATCAATTGAAACAAGAAGAAGTTACCGCATTGAATAACGCAGTGAGCGTATCACGAGATCTTTACCTGGTTGGCCGTGCTACTTATCTTGAAGTTATTACAGCTCAGCGCAACGTGCTTGATGCCGAATTACAATTAGCCGTTACCAAAAAGAATATATTTTTAAACGAGGTAAACTTATATCGCGCCTTAGGCGGCGGCTGGCGTTAAACTTTTTTTGTAAAGTTGGGGTGGGGATCAAATGGTCCTCGCCCTTTTTGTTCCTACCTATCACAACAAAAACAATTTCGCAATGATGGGGTTTTAATATCTCACGACAAAACAATCCGCCATGAACAGAACAATCGGAATTATAATGATAGTGATCGGCGCCGTTATGCTGATCTGGACCGGCTTTACCTATACAAAAAAAGAAAAAGTAGTTGACGCGGGCCCGTTGGAAATATCAGCCGACAAAGAAAAAACCGTTACCTGGCCTCCTTATGCAGGCGGTATTTTGCTTGTTGGTGGCATAATTGTGTTCGCCACAGCTAAAAAATCATAGCTTGTTACCAATAAGGTAAATAAAATTTACTTAATGCAAGCTTGTTGCTTTTACATTTTTATAGCTATCTTTGCCGAAGCTTATGAAGAATAGGACAACAAGAATTATTGCTGCTTTTGTTTTGTTGCTGTGTTTTACCACAGGACAGATTATTGTATTTACGCACAGCCATGTTGTATCTTATTCTAAAACAAACACATCAAAACACAGCAACTCTCCCAATACCGAAGAGAACTGTAAAATTTGCCAGCTTAATCATGATGCTACGGCCCTTTTAAGCATCGATCTGCACAATACCGTAATTTACGGCACAACCTATAAGCAGCTTCACGTTGCGGCCCTCTCCTATCAAAGCATAGCGCTGGTACTCGCGGCAACGCGCGGCCCACCTGTTATTTAACTGAAACGCATGCCTGTTGAGGCATAATTATTTATTTTTTTAAAAGTTCAGTTAAACATTTCGCGATGAAACTTAAATTATTATTCAGCATTATAATAGCTGTAATATCTCCATATTATTTATTTGCCAATGCCGCAGGCTCAGTAAGCGGTACCATAACAGATGCTAAATCAGGTCAGAATTTGCCTGGCGCGGTAGTAACTATAGCTCAATTAAGATTAACTACCGTTAGTGATGCAAACGGCGAGTTCTCATTTACCTCGCTCCCGTCCAAAGGCCGCTATGTTGTTGAAGCGCGTTATTCAGGATACAAAACACAGGTAAAAACCATTGATCTTGCCACAGGCGGTGCTTTAAATTTCGAGCTGGAACCCAGTATTGTCGAGATAAAAGAAGTTGTAATTACGGGTACGCCTATTACATCCAGCAATAAAAGTAACAGCACGTCGGCAAGCAGCGTATCAAGGGAGGAACTGCTTGGGCCATCAACTAACCTGGTTGACGCGTTAGCCCGCCAGGTCCCGGGCATGGGGCAAATTACCACAGGCGGCGCTATATCAAAACCGGTTATACGCGGACTTAGTTATAACCGCGTGGTTACGCTTACCAACGGTGTAAAACAACAAGGTCAGCAATGGGGCGATGAGCATGGTATAGAAATAGACCAAAACCAGGCCGACCGTGTTGAGGTGCTTCGCGGCGCTGCCTCTCTTCTGTATGGATCAGATGCAATTGGTGGTGTTATCAACGTGCTTGATCCGTTGGTACCCTCCCCCGGCAAAATAAAAGGCGAGCTATTAAGTGGCTATGCTATCAATAACGGGCTTACCAATACATCGTTAATGCTTAGCGGTAACAGCAATGGTTTTGTATGGCGCGGCCGCGGCTCTTACCAAAACGCGCGTGATTTTAAAACACCAGCGGGCTATTATATAAACAGCGGGTTCAATAACACCAGTTTAAGTGGCATGCTCGGACTTAATAAAGAATGGGGATACTCGCACTTTAATTTTTCCTACTTTAAAAACAATATAGGTTTTCACGAGGCGGAACCCGGCGATGCGTTATATACCGATAAAGCTACCGGCAGGACGATTGATTTTCCACGACAGGATATTCGCCATTATAAACTGGCATTAAATAACAATTTTATCATCGGCAATAACACCCTTAAGCTTGACCTGGGCTATCAAAAAAATCAGCGCCGCGAGTTGCCAAACCTGGACCCTGCCCTGTTCTTTGATCTGAATACTTTCTCGGCCGATGCCAAATATTATTTAGGCGAAGCGGATGGCTGGCAACCTATAATCGGTTTAAGCGCGGCAAACGAAAGCAGCCGTAATAAAGGTTATGAATATCTGATACCCGAATATGACCAAATATCTATAGGAACTTTTGTCTACATCAAAAAGTCATGGGAGAAAAACACCTTTAATGCGGGTTTGCGTTATGACTATGTAAATAACGATGGCAAACGGTTGGTTGTTGGCGGCATCGAGCAGTTTGCGGGATTTAAAAACAGATTTAGTAACCTGAGTGGCGCAGTTGGCTATACCCATTCGTTTAATGATGCGCTCACTTTTAAAGCCAACGCAGGTTCCGCTTTTCGCGCACCAAACCCCGCTGAGCTAGGTTCAAATGGCGCACATGAAGGCACTGTACGTTATGAAATCGGCAACCCAAATCTGAAACCTGAACGCAGCTACCAGGCAGATGCTACGCTTGATTTTGATGCGGATATATTTTCCGGAAGCTTTGGTGTTTATGAAAACTATATCAATAACTACATTTATGCATCGGCAAAGCCCGGAGAACAAATTACGCAGCTTGACGAGGACGGCAACCCGCAAAACTTTGACGTCTATCGTTACGGGCAGGTAAATGCCAACCTTTACGGCTTAGAAGGAAGCCTTAACCTGCATCCTGCAGAGTTTCTGCATTTTGATAATACATTCTCGTACACCCGTGCACAAAACCAAACTTTTGACCGCCCGTTGGCGCTTATACCTGCAGGGGTTATTCATAATACACTACGGTTTGAGCCCAAAGTAAACGGACTTAAAAACTTTTATGTATCGTTAGGCCTTGATAACTTTTTTAGTCAGAACCGAATAGACCCAACCTTTGAAACATCTGCAGGTGGATACACATTGTTAAACGCGGGCGTAGGTGCTACATTTAACATGGGCAGGCAGGCATTTAAACTGGCCGTATCAGGAAATAACCTAAGCGACAAACGCTACTACGACGCGCTCAATCGCTTACGCCCCGGACGCCTGGCTTTGACCGACCCCACTTTTGGAGTTTACAATCCCGGTCGGAACATTACGTTTAGCCTGTATGTGCCCCTTAATATTAATTAGACGGTCCACAAAAAAACGATTGCTTTCCCCAAAAAAAATAAGCTCCCGATTAATCGGGAGCTTATTTTTTATCTCCAAACTATCAGAGACAAAGAACACTGCGATATTATGTATCGCAATTATTAAATATCTTTATAATTTCTTATTTCTTTTCGTTAGCAAACGGAAGGCTTGAGATATACATCACAACGCCAACACCAAAAACTATAAAGCCACCAAAAGTTAATGCAGCTTCTGCATTTATTCCACTTTCAGAATCTGCTGGATTTAAAGCGTGTGGAGGAGTTAAAAAGAAACAACCGGCAATTATGGCTAATCCAACTACTGTAATAACAAGTCCTAAGTTCTTCATATATTATATGCTATATGGCGCAAATATATAAACTTTGATTTTTATTTACACTTTCAAGTTAGTTTTATCTCAACATTTTTGCGTGTGTATATATATTCTTTATATGGTTATGCCCTGACTCAATCCCCCCTGTATGTTGTCGTTTATGCACCTCACTCAATAAACAACGCGCAGGTATCTTTACATCATCAAAACAATCACCTGAAATATAATTATAAGAGGAAAAGAATCATGCAAAAAATAACACCGTTTTTATGGTTTGACAACAATGCCGAGGAGGCAATGAACTTTTACGTTTCTGTTTTCAAAGATGCCAAAATAGGGGGCGTGCATAAAATGGGCAATAAAGTGCTTACAGCATCTTTTACTATCAACGGCCAGGAATTTATGGTACTTAATGGCGGCCCGCTTTTTAAATTTAACGAGTCGGTATCGTTTTATGTGCACTGCGCCGACCAGAATGAGGTTGACTATTTTTGGGGGAAACTAACAGCCGATGGTGGGCAGGAAAGCCAATGCGGTTGGCTGAAAGATAAGTTCGGTTTGTCATGGCAAATAGTACCACAAATGCTTGGTTCTGTTTTATGGGGCCCCGATGCTGCAGGATCGCAACGGGCTATGCAGGCCATGATGCAAATGGGAAAACTGGATGTTGCCAAATTGCAGGCAGCTTATAATGGCTAACGATAATGCTTGCATCGCAAAATTTAACACGGTGCAAACATTTTGTAAGTTTTGTGCTTTATACCTTCGGCGTTAAGGCGGCGTTCACTATTCTTTAAGCCGTTTTCTATTGAGCCGATATTTAATATGATGCTAATTCAACCCCTTACCATTAAATCATTTTTAAAGACAAAACTGTCTTTTGTAATTATTCTAACTTTTTATTGTCTTGGCGCTGCTGCACAGGTTATGCCCGTTTTAGAGGTGCCTGTGGTAGTTGATTCTGTTAAGCGAAAAAGACCACCTGTAGAAGTTCCGCGAGAAAAACATTTTGGACGTGCAGCATTTCAAACGGGTGTTTCGTTGTTAACACCATGGTTATATGACAAATTTGTTGTAAACAAGGATTATGCTGATATCAACTTTTCAACCATGGGCCGCAACCTTAAGCTTAGTGCGTGGGAATGGGATAGAGATCCTTTTCAAACCAACCAGTTTGGCCACCCGTACCATGGCAGTTTATATTTTAACTCGTTTAGGGCAAATGGTTATAACTTTTGGGAAGCAATCCCGGGGACAGTGGCTGGGACCTTAGTGTGGGAAGTACTGGCCGAAACGGAACGCCCTTCTATTAACGACGCCGTTAACACAACCTTTGGTGGCATAGTTTTAGGTGAGATGACCTACAGACTATCTAACATGATAGTTAATAACCGTGGGAGGGGATTTAAGCGCTATGGAAGCGAACTGCTGGCATTTGTGGTGAGCCCGATGAATGGCTTCAACCGTATTATTACAGGCAAGTTTGGCAAATCAACTCGTAATACCATAGAACGCGATTCCTCAAAGGTATTAGCAGAATTTGACTTGGGCTATCGCCGTTACAATGCCGACAATCGTGGCAGGTTTGGCTGGTACGGGCATATGAAGTTTATTTACGGCACACCTTACCAGGGATATCGTACTCCGTTTAGTAATATAGTAGTAAACATTGAGGGCGGTAAGGACGACAGTTCGATGGTTAACGTGGTAAGTGTATACGGATCGTTGGCAGGCTGGCGCATCCGATCTAACAAAGAAATAAATCACGTGGCAGTTTTATCAGCCAATTACGATTACATCAACAACCAGTCCTTTTTTTATGGAGGACAAAGCGTTAAGATCAACCTGGTCTCGGAATTTACTTTACCAAAAAAATTCAAACTAACCACAAACCTTGGCGCAGGTCCTATCCTGTTGGGTGCAGTACCCGACGACCATATTTTTAATGAACGCAACTATGATTACGGTGTAGGCTTCGCGGTAAACGGTGGTGGCACTATTGCGTTATCTGATAAGATTTGTTATGGTATTCATTATAACGGCGGTTATCTTAATACTATAAATGGCAACTCATCGCACTATTATCTGCACGCCGTATCAAACGAACTGGATGTAAAACTTATCAAAAACTTCTCGGTTGTAGCTGAGTCGGGATATTTCACCTTGCAAGGGAATTACAAAAATTTTCCGGATGTGGTTAAAAATTACCCCTATGTTCGGGTGTCTGCACGGTATACGGTAAACTTTAATAACGCTGACAGGTATAAATTCCGCCCTCGTTAAGGATGTTGTTGCTCGTTAGCCATTTTTATTTCTATTCGTCTATCGGGGATAAACCATATACAGGCAACTGCAAAATATAAACCGAAGCTTATATAAGTATTAACAAAAGCTAACGCGATGGCAGATATATAGCATACCAAAGATATTTTTCCTTTCCAATCGCGGCCCAGAGCATTGGCTAATATTGACGTCTCACCCTCATGTTTTACCAATACTAATGTCAATATAGTATAAGCAATTGCATTCATTAATAGCACTAATCCGTACAGTGCCATTGGCCAGGTCTCGGCAAAATTGCTCTCACCCATCCATGCAGTTACAAACGGCACCATCGACAACCAAAAAAGTAGGTGCATATTGGCCCACAATACCGTTCCGTTAATTGATCGGACCGTATGTAGCATGTGGTGGTGATTGTTCCAGTAGATGCCTACGTAAATAAAGCTCATTACGTAACTTATAAATACAGGCAAAAGAGGTTTCAGGGCAGCAAGATCATGCCCTTCATGCGGCACTTTTATTTCAAGCACCATTATCGTGATAATAATAGCTATAACACCGTCGCTAAAAGCTTCCAAACGGTTTTTGCTCATGTTAACCTTAATGGGTTTCATCTGGTTTAGGTGGCATTATATACTTGCTGCCGGGCAATCGCACACCGGCAGCAAATATAAATATTTAGTAGTCGGAATACTCGGTCGGGTACAAATACACACGCTCGTTTTTAGATACGTTGCCTTTGTACTGGGGATCTTTACTTAGTGCTGAAAACTGCGGATCGCTCATAAAAACTTTCCATTTGTCGGTATTTTCCTGCTGATTGTTAAAGGTGGTCATGTACATCAGGTTCGGCATTTTACTGCCTGCTATAACAGCTCCGTAAAATACGGCATTAAAATTCAGTCTTTTAAAAATCCCCATTTCGTCGCCATCATTAAACATTTTTAATTTATTGGCGTGTAAGGCCTCAGTGGCACCTTCGTAGCTGCGCAGCTCATATACACGTTGCGTTTTGGGGCCTGTTAAATTAGGAACAGCCGGCTCAGGTGCTCCGCTCATCGCCCGTAAAATAATGGTTTCGATACGGGCATAAGGAGCATCTTTAGAGGACGCTTCCAGGTAATCTTTTCCTGCCGTCAAATACTGCTGATCCTTCATCAATTTCTGATCAGTGGTCTCCAGTTCGTCAAATGATTTAAAAGGGGCAAAAACGTATATTCTCTTGTCGAGGCTATCCTGGGCTATCACTTTAAATACGCCAACATTTTTAACGCCTGCTTTGTGCATGGCGGGCAAGTAGGCATCTTTAAAATAAGCATCAAGCCTATCTTCCTGCGCTTTGGTTTTAAAGTGATACACTTTTATTTTATAGTAATATTGGGTCGCCGCTTGAACACGTATTCCTGAGAATACGCATGTTACAAATACAAATAAAGCAAGGCAAGCCATGGGACAGGCTTTGTAAAACATTTTCATTTTATCGGGTTTTATAATTGTTTACTAAAAAAATTCAATCGCGGCAGTATCACTATTGCCAAAACAAACGCGGCAGTTACCAGCTTAAGCAGATTTGCATCAACCCCAATATCGAGCGTAAACGCCAACACAAATTGAAATATCACAGTTCCGGCTAACACCAGGGCTAAGCTTAACCACACAGATGTTATCTGCAACCAGCCTATTAATGTTTCGGCAATAATTACCGAACCTAAACCAATGATTACTACGCCTATGCCCATGTTAATGTCCGCAAATCCTTGCAGTTGACTAACTAAATAACCACTTACCGCGGTAAGTGCGTTGGCTAACGCCAAACCAATTATTTTCATTCTATCGGTATTCACACCCAAAGCTCGAATCATGGTTTCGCTGTCTCCCGTTGCCCGCATGGCCAAGCCAAAATCAGTTTTAAGCAGGTATCCTATCAACAAAGTAATGGTCAGCACAAATAACGATAATATCCAAAACGTATTGACGTCAGGGTTATTACTAATTAATAAGATAGTGAATATAGAAGGCGTATTGATAAGAGGCAAATCCGATCTCCCCATGATTTCGAGGTTAACAGAAAACAGCGCGTACATTACCAATATTCCGGCCAGTAAGGCGTTTATTTTTAACTTGGTATGAATTACACCTGTTATAGCACCCGCAACGCCGCCCATTATAAGCACCGCAGGTAACACTAAACCAAGTGGTAAATGGCGGGTAAGCATTGTCGCTGTAACAGCGCCTCCCAAAGTATAGCTGCCGTCAGTGGTAATATCCGGTATTTTAAATATCTTCATGGATATAAAAATACCTAACGCTAACCCTGCAAAACACAGTCCCTGTAATAGCGCTGTTAAATAAAAGCTCATTTTATCGCTTCAAAATTGGAAGGCATAGTGATATTATACTTCCTTGCAGCATCAGCATTATAAACGCGTTTGCGCACTTTAACCATTTCCCGTTCCAGGCCGTCTGTTTTTCCTGTTTTTAAAAATTTAGCGGCCTGCTCCCCGGCCTGATAGCCCCACTGATAAATATCGGCGCCAAAAGCCGCCAACGCACCACGTTGTACCAAGCCTGCCTCGCTGGTAAAAATCGGCACATTGGCTGCGTTACAGTTTTTCAGGATAGTTTCAAATGATGCAAACACTGTATTATCGGGGTTAGCAAAAAAAGCGTCGATATTTTTACCTAATAAGGATTTGGCAACCAGTTGAGCATCTGCAGAAGTATTTACCGGCAATGCTATTAATGTAATCCCGGCAGCAGCTGACAATTGTTGTATATGCTGCATAGCATCGGCGGATTGCGGCTCAGCCTGGTTATATATCATACCAATAACTAACCTTGCACCTTTAGGCTTAAGTAGCTGAGGTATTATACTGAACGACGTATCTATATAGTGAAGGTCCTCCATCGTGCCCAACAAATTGGCGGGAGCCTTTCCATTGGCATCTAATACCTTCATCAATTCGGGCGTTGGGGAAACCATTCCGAAAATTGGGATGGTTTTAGTTTTTTGAACGGAGGTAAGCGTGGATAATGTTGTACAGGTAGCCAGCAGGTCAACCGGCTCCGAAACAAAGTAATTAACAATCTGCGTTAATGTAGGCAGACTGCCCTGCGCGTTTCTGTATTCAATTTTTACCGTTTTACCCTCCTCGCTAAGACCGTTCTTTTTTAGTGCGTCGGTAAAGCCCGTGCGGGCCTGGGATAATGTTGCATCTTCCAAATAATCAACAAAACCAACTACAGGCACATCACTCTTTTTTGAAGGCCCGCATGAGAGCATTATTAGGGCAAAAAAAATAACAAGCAGGTCGGTTTTCATCTTCATGCTACTAAGTTAAATAAAAAGGAGAGAATGCGAAAAGCGCCAACGCTGGGGGTTTTTTACTAATTTAGCGTTACATGACTACCATAACTTCCAAATTACCATCTGTTGGTACTACTATTTTTACTACAATGTCTGCCCTTGCTGCCGAGGTTGGTGCCATTAATCTTTCGCAGGGATTTCCTGATTATGAGTGCTCTGCAGAGTTGATAGAACTGGTTAACCAGGCCATGAAAGATGGCCACAACCAATACGCGCCAATGGGTGGTGTTATGAAACTGCGCGAGCAAATAGCTATAAAAACCGAGAAGTTATATGGTGCAAAATATGACCCTATATCAGAAATCACGGTAACAGCCGGCGGCACGCAAGCCATTTTCACAGCTATTTGCACCGTTGTTAATCCGAATGATGAGGTGATAATTTTTGAGCCGGCCTTTGATTGCTATGCCCCTGCCGTTAAACTTATGGGAGGCGTAGTAAAATCAATGGAATTACAACCGCCTGATTATAGAATAGATTGGGGTATGGTAAGAAAGCTAATGAGTAACCGCACAAAGCTGATAATTATTAACTCGCCCCACAACCCCACTGCTACTATTTTACAACAAGAGGATATTGAAGAACTCACTGCATTGGTGAAAGACCGCGACATATTTATTTTAAGTGACGAGGTTTACGAACATTTAATATACGACGGTGCAACTCATCATAGCATGGCACGATATCCCGATCTGGCGCAGCGCAGTTTTGTTATTGCCTCTTTTGGTAAATTATTTCATGCTACCGGATGGAAAGTGGGATATTGCCTCGCTCCTGCTTATTTAACGCATGAGTTCAGAAAAATCCACCAGTATATTGTATTCAGCGTAAACTCTGCTGTGCAAACCGGGATCGCCAATTATCTTGAAGATGAAAATGTTTATTTAAGCCTTCCGGATTTTTTCCAACAAAAACGTGATCATTTCGTAAAAGGGTTATCTGAAACCAAATTTGAGCTGCTTCCATCCTATGGTTCCTACTTTCAATTGGCAAAGTACGGCCACCTAAGCGATGAGTCGGATGTTGATTTTTCTTTGCGTATGACTAAGGAAGCAGGAGTTGCCTGTATACCTACGTCTGTGTTCTATACGCAGGGGACAGATCATCACATAATTCGCTTTTGCTTTGCAAAAAGGCAAGAAACATTAGATAATGCCGTTAATAGATTGATTGATTTTAAGCTTTGACCAAGCCTTTAAACCGGGAAGAATAAGATGGAAAACTTAAAGATAACTACATTTCAGGGGTACCTTTTTTGGGAAAACATAGATAAAAACCTGCAAAACATAGGTTTACGCCTTTCGGGAGGTATCCGTGAAAAAACGGATCTTATCATTTTACCTGAAATGTTCAATACCGGTTTTTCTATGAATGCCGAACAACTGGCCGAACCTATGGGCGGTAAAACTATGGATTGGATGCATCAAACGGCCATAAAACACAATTGCGTAGTAACCGGCAGCCTTATAATAAAAGATGGTGGCAAGTATTATAACCGACTGATATGGATGCGTCCTGATGGTACTTATCAGCATTATGATAAAAAACATCTTTTTACCCTTGCCAAAGAAGATGAGGTTTATACGCCGGGCAAAAAAAGAATAATGATTGAATTGAAAGGTTGGAAAATTTGTCCGGCTATTTGTTATGACCTCCGCTTTCCTGTTTGGCTAAGAAACACAGGCGAACTGTATGACCTGCTATTAATCGTTGCCAACTGGCCCGAAAAACGCGCCGCGCACTGGCGTGCACTGCTTACAGCACGGGCCATTGAAAACCAGGCTTATGTAATTGGCCTTAACCGGGTTGGGCATGACGGTAATGAGGTGTATCACTCGGGTGATTCAAGTTGCATTGACCCCAACGGCAATATTGTTTACTATAAACGCGATGAAGAGGATGTTTATACTTTCTCTATCATTGGCGATGAGGTAAGTAAAACACGCACTGCTTTACCTTTTTTGAATGATGCTGACGACTTTACCATAAAATCCTAAATTCACAATAAAACATTTGCCCTGATGAGAATATTTTGTACCGCCCTGTTTACTTCGTTTATATTCGCCTTTGCTTATTCTTCATCGGCTCAAAAAAAGCAGGACTACACAAAATTTGTTGATCCATTTATAGGTACGGGTGGCCACGGGCATACCTATCCCGGTGCGGTAACACCTTTTGGGATGGTGCAACTAAGCCCGGATACACGGTTAACCGGCTGGGATGGCTGTTCCGGTTATCATTATACAGATTCGTTGGTTTATGGATTTTCGCATACCCACTTAAGTGGTACCGGCGTGCCTGATTACTGCGACGTGCTGTTTATGCCCACTGTCGGTCAGCCTCAGTTTAAAAACACCGAATATCGCTCGGTCTTTCAAAAAAAGAATGAAGATGCCTCGCCGGGCTATTACAAAACACACCTTGACAAATATGATATTGATGTTGAACTTACCGCCACAACGCGGGTTGGTGTGCATAAATATGATTATCCATCAACAAAAGAGGCTAATATAATTATTGATCTGCAGCACCGCGACCAGGTAACCAACTCGTGGATAGAAATAGTGAATAATCATGAAATCCGCGGCATGCGCCAGTCAAAAGGCTGGGCTAAAGACCAGTACGTCTATTTCTATGCTAAGTTTTCAAAACCCTTTAAAACTTATGGTATAGCAGTTAATAATGAAGTAAAAGAAGGCCTTAAAAAAGCTGAGGGCAAAAATATAAAGCTGTACATTCAGTTTGACGACCCTAACGAAGTGATAAGCAAAGTAGGCATATCGTCAGTAAGTACCGAAGGCGCGTTAAAAAACCTGGATGCCGAGGTTCCTGATTTTGATTTTAAACGCGTAGAAAAAACTGCTAAAGCCGCCTGGAATGTTGAGCTTTCTAAAATTGAAGTAGAAGGCGGCGCACCACCGGCCAACCAGCGCACCGTGCCGGTAGGAATGCCAAATCCGGATGCGCAAAGAACTCCTGCAGGTAAAAATAAAAAAGCTCCGCCACCGCCTGATCATGCGCGCATGAAACAAACCATGTTTTACACTGCCATGTACCATGTTATGCTGGCACCTAACATTTATAATGATGTTGATGGGCAATACCGGGGGCTGGATGGTCGGATCCATTATGCAGATGGCTTTAATTACTATACCGTTTTTTCCCTTTGGGATACTTACCGGGCCGAACACCCGCTGCTAAATATCATTGATCGTAAACGCACCACTGACTTTATTAAAAGCTTTTTGGCTATTAATCAGCAGGGCGGCTTACTACCGATATGGCCCCTTGCATCTGATGAAACTTACTGTATGATAGGCAATCATGCCATCCCGGTTATTGTTGACGCTTATGCCAAAGGTATACGCGACTTTAACGTTCCGGAAGCTTTTGCAGCGATGAAATCGGCCGTTAACCGCAACCATTTCGGGCTAGACTCCTACCGTAATACAGGCTTAGTTGCCACGAGCGGCAAGGAAACCGAAGTGGTATCAAAAACATTGGAGTACGCTTATGACGACTGGTGCGTTGCCCAAATGGCTAAAATGCTGGGCGAGCAAAAGGATTATGAAACTTATATTCAGCGCGCGCAGTACTGGAAGAACGTTTTTAATAACCAGAGCGGCTTTATGCAGCCGCGTATTAACGGCGGGTGGAAAGCCCCATTTGACCCGAATGAAGTTGATCAGAAATTCTATGTAGAGGGCAATGCCTGGCAATACTCTTTTTTTGTACCTCAGGATGTTGAGGGATTGATGACCCATCTGGGTGGTACTGATAAATTCGCCGCTAAGCTGGATGAAATGTTTACTACTACGGCAAAACTTACCGGCACTGAATTACCTGATATTACCGGCCTTATCGGTATGTATGCGCACGGTAATGAACCCAGTCATCATCTGGCTTATTTGTTTAACTTCACCAACACACCCGATAAAACACAGCTTTACCTTAACCGAATACTTACCGACTTTTACTCTGACAAACCTGATGGTTTAACCGGAAATGAGGATTGCGGGCAGATGTCGGCATGGTATATAATGACTTGCCTGGGCTTGTATAACATAGCACCGGGCCAGCAACAGTATCAGATTGGATTGCCACAATTTGCCAAAGCAGTTGTGCATCTGGAAAACGGAAAGAAAATCACCATACTAAACAGTGGTGCTGTTGCCAGTAAGGACAATATTTATTTACAGGGCGTTAATCTCAATAAAAAATCACATAATAAACTTTATATCAATCATGACGATATAGCAAATGGCGGAGATATAGAATTTTTTACCGGCAAGTTACCTAACCGTATGGCCATGCAGGATATGGAGCGCCCGACATCAAAGATCGTTGATAGTAAAATTGTGCCTAATCCTTCAATTACTTTGTTGCAAACTTTAGTGCCACCAACGCAGATCGCCATAAAAAGCAACGATACTGAAGCTAATACAATTTATTACACAACCGACGGCTCTACGCCTACTCCATCATCAGCGGTATACAGTAAACCTGTGCCCCTGACTACAGGGATGACGCTTAAAGCCATAGCCGTAAGGAATGGCACGTCAAGTTTTGTAACAACAGCTACATTTAAATAGTCAAATGCCCGCTAACGAAGATTTAACGAATAAAATAAGGGAAGCCCTTTACAGCAAAGGCATTGCCGATATTGAAGAGAAAAAAATGTTTAACGGTATTTGCTTTATGGTAGATGGCAAAATGTGCGTTTGCGCCAGTAACGACGAGATGCTTTGCAGAGTTGGCCCGTCTTACCTGGAAGCGTTGGAGATTCATGGCGTAAGAGGAATGATACGTAATGGAAAACCTTTAAAAGACTATGTATTTGTGGGTCCCGAAGTATTGAGCAATACTACAAATTTTAATTATTGGATTGACACAGCACTCGCTTTTAATAAATTTGCCAAAGCAAGCATAAAAGCTAAAAACAAATAGACCAACCTTATAAGTTTTTTATTAGGTAACCATGCGTGCCGATAAAATTATTTGACGATATATACGTTGTTACAGAAATATAACCAGGCTTGTATTTTTGAGCCATAATTTTACATCTTTACCGAATGTTCAAACGCATACATAACAAGTTCCTCAGGTATACCATCATCTTTATCTACTTTGTTATTCTGTTCTTTTGCAGCATTGAACTTAACTTTTTGTGGCTGTTCGGTTACTCTCCTGATATGCAGGACATTAAACAACCCGAACTATCAGTAGGGTCACAAGTATACACAGCTGATGGTAAGCTTATAGGTCAGTATTATAAAGAAAACAGGTCGCCGGTTGAGTATAAAGATATCTCTCCAAACATTATAAACGCGCTTGTTTCTACTGAAGATATAAGATTTTACAACCATAGCGGCGTTGATTTTTATTCATTCGTGAGTAGTATGCTTTCAACTGCACAGGGCGACCGTCGCGGGGGAAGTACCATTACCCAACAATTGGCCAAAAACCTATTTTCAACACGTAAGCGTAAATCCCAGGGCTTAGTAAAACATATTCCGGTTTTGCGCACCGTTGTTTTTAAATTTAAAGAGTGGTTAACGGCCTTTAAACTGGAACATGTTTATAGCAAACCCGAAATACTTACCCTTTATCTAAATACTGTGCCGTTTGGCAACAACTCTTTCGGGATTAAAACGGCCACACTAAAATTCTTTAACAAAAACCCCAACACTGTCAATCCCGCCGAAGCAGCAACGTTGGTGGGTATGCTTAAAGCTACATCAACCTATAATCCCATTAACAACCCCGAAAAATCTAAAGAGCGTCGTAATGTGGTGTTGGGGCAGATGCAGAAGTATAACCATATAACTAAAAAGGCCTTTGACATATACAGCAAACAACCTATCAAACTTAATTCAAGCTATGTTGAAAATGTGTCGCACGGCGACTCTTACTTACGCGAGGCCGTGGAGCGTTGGCTAAAGAAATGGTGCAAGGACAACGACTATGATCTTTACGAAGACGGCTTAAAAATATATACTACTATCGATTCGCGTTTACAGCAATATGCTGAGGAAGCTGTAGCAGAGAAAATGAAATCGTTACAGCGGCGCTTTGAGAATGTTTGGGGTGATCAAAACCCATGGCGCGACTCAAAGGGCAACGAGATAAAAGATTTCTTACTAAAAGCAGAACAGCGCCTGCCTATTTATAAATTGTTAAAAGCGAAATATAAAGGCGATACCGTGCAGATAAAAAAATACTTTGAAACGCCTAAGCGCATGAGGGTATTTACCTGGAAAGGTGATAAAGACACGACATTCTCTACCGTTGATTCAATTAAATATTATGCCCGTATTTTAAATACCGGCATGATGAGCGTTGAACCAACAACCGGCAAAATAAAAGTATGGGTTGGCGGTATTGATTTTAAACACTTTAATTACGACCACGTAAACCAGTCTAAACGCCAGGCAGGCTCAACATTTAAGCCTTTTGCCTATTTAACAGCCCTGGACAACGGCTACACACCTTGTGATAAATTTACTGATAAACGTATAAGCATTAAATATACTTATGGCGGAAAAGAGGAAGTTTGGGAGCCCAATAACGCCGACTGGAACTTCACAGGTCGCGAAATGTCATTGCGTTGGGCAATGGGTAAATCCGTTAACTCAGTAACAGCGCAGGTTACGGAGGCCGTTGGATGGGATAAAGTGGTTGAATATGCGCATAAGGTAGGTATTGAGAGTGAGCTTAAGCCAGTACCATCGGTATCTTTGGGTTCAAACGATGTATCGGTGTACGAAATGGTGCGTGCCTACAGTACTTTCTTAAATAAAGGAAAAAAAATAGATCCGCTTTTGGTGACTAAAATAACTGACCAGGATGGTAAAGTACTCAAGGAATTTGAATTAGAAAGCGAACAGGTTATAAGCGAAGAAACAGCCTGGCTTATGCTGTACATGTTCAGGGGTGGTATGGAAGAACCGGGTGGAACCTCGCAGGCGCTTTGGGAATATAAATTATGGAATAACAACAACCAGATAGGCGGCAAAACAGGCACATCGTCTGACTATGTTGACGGCTGGTATATGGGTATAACCAAAGACCTGGTTACCGGTGTGTGGGTAGGTGCCGATGATCGCAGTGTGCATTTTAATTCATCAGAAACCGGGGAGGGCTCGCGCACTGCGCTGCCAATTTTTGGCCGTTTTATGGAAAAAGTATATGCCGATCCAAAGTCCGGCTATACGTATGGACCTTTCCCGAAGCCCTGGGTTAAGATTAGCAAAACATATGATTGCCCTTCGCCCAGGATAGTAGACACGGTGGTGGTAGACAGTTTGATGGAAATTCCTTTTGATACGCTTCAAACGGAACCTGTGCCGGCACCGGCTATAGCTCCATAATTTCTGCTTAACAAAATTTAACATTATTTAACGGCGCATTTATTTAAATTAGCGCTTGCATAATATTAAACTCATGGCAAAACCTTGCTTCCTTATCTCTAAAACAGCAAAATTCTCTGTTGTATTAATCAGTATTGCCTTTATATTGCTGTCGGGGTTTGATGCAAAGGCTCAGTATTTTGGCCAAAACAAGGTTCGCTACAAAAAACTAAAATTTCAGGTTTATAAGACCCCGCATTTTGAAATATACTACTACCTAAAAAACGACAGCCTTGTAAAACGCATAGCGCAGGAAAGCGAACTGTGGTATACCCTGCACCAACAAGTTTTCAGAGATACATTCAAAGTAGCCAACCCTATCATCCTCTATGCGAATCATCCCGACTTTCAACAAACTACCGCGATTGAAGGAGATATTGAGGTAGGAACGGGTGGTGTTACCGAGGGCTTAAAGAACCGTGTGGTAATGCCCGTTATGGAGAATAACCACGTAACCCGGCACGTATTGGGGCACGAATTGGTACACGCGTTTCAATATCATGTGCTTTTAGGTAAAGGCGACGAATTTGAAAATTTAGAGAATGTACCGCTATGGATGATAGAAGGTATGGCCGAATATCTCTCCCTCGGTAAAAAAGATAGTTATACGGCCATGTGGATGAGGGATGCTTACTTGAATAACGATATCCCTACAATACGCGACCTTACTGAAAGTAGTAAATATTTTCCCTACCGTTATGGCGAGGCTTTCTGGTCCTTCATAGGTTCAACCTACGGCGATACCGTTATTGTTCCATTTTTTAAAAACACAGCCCGCTACGGGCTACCTTATGCTATAAGGCGCACGTTTGGTTATGACGATAAAACCTTATCCGAGCTCTGGAAAAAATCAATTGAGGCCACTTATAAGCCTTTTTTAACAGATACGGTACAGAAACCAATTGGCCACGTTGTAATTGACGAAAAGAACTCCGGCAAAATGAATGTTGCGCCTTCAATTAGCCCCGATGGAAAGTACATGGCCTTCTTATCCGAAAAAAGCCTCTTTGCTATAGATCTCTTTTTGGCCGATAACCGAACGGGGCGTATCATTAAGAAGTTGACCAGCCGTGTGTCCAATACGCACGTTGACGAGTTTAACTTTTTGGAATCAGCCGGCACATGGTCGCCTGACGGCACTAAATTCGCTTTCAGTATATTCAGCAAGGGCCGAAACCGCATGTTAGTTGTTGAGGTGCCAAGTGGCAAGGTGTTGCATAATATTTCTATGGAGAAGGCCGAGCAGTTCGGTAACCTGTCATGGTCGCCTAACGGTAATCAAATCGTATTCCAGGGTATGGCCGAGGGACAAAGCGACCTGTACATTTACAACTTCGATACAAAAAAAATTACGCAGCTAACCAACGATAAGTATTCTGACTACCAGCCAAGTTTTTCAAGAGACGGCAAAAAGGTAGTATTTGCTACAGACAGGGCAACTTATGATAAAACCCTGTCGCAAGCTATTACATTTAACCTGGCCATTTATGATATGGCCAACGGCCAGGTAACCGATTTGAACGTATTTAACGGAGCAAATAACTTGAACCCTCAATATTCGTCGGACGGTTCGGGTATCTATTTTCTCTCCAATCGGGATGGTTTCCGTAATCTCTACCTCTATAGCGTAATTAGCGGGCAGGTAAAGCAAATGACAAACATGTTTACCGGCATTAGTGGTATCACCGAGTTTTCGCCGGCGCTGAGCGTATCTGCCAGCGGCGATGTAGCCTACTCTTATTATCGTGCGCAGAAGTATACTTTGTTTAGTGCGAAGGAATCTGATTTTACAGCGGTTAATGTAGATCCTGCTCAGACAAACTTTGCTGCGGGCATACTGCCGCCCCCGCGTTCTGTTGGTGTTGATCTGATCAATAGTAACTTGAACAATTATCTTGCTTATCCCAGAATACCTGCCGATTCTGTTAAAACAATTAAGTACAAGTCTAAATTCAAGTTAGATTATCTGGCAAGCAGCGGCGTGGGTGTAGCGGTAAATTCATTTGGTAGTACTGGTCTGGCCAGCGGTGTGCAGGGTATTTTCAGCGATATTCTGGGTCGTAATCAAATTTACGCCGGTTTGGCTGTTAATGGCGAATTATATGATTTTGGTGGACAGTTTATGTATATAAACCAGGAAAGCCGGTGGAACTGGGGTGCAGGCGTATCGCACATACCTTTAAGGTTTGCCACTTACGACGCTGTGCTGACCAATTATAACCTTGATAATAAAATTTATCCTGCAGTTGAAGAACGTTATGATATAGTGCGTATCTTTCAAGATCAGCTGTCCTTATTTACCTCTTATCCCTTATCAAAAGTACACCGCGTTGAACTTGGTACCGGCGCAACACAATATTATTATAAGGTTGACCGCTACAGTACCTACTACGAAAAAGCCACCGGCTATTACCTGGGGTATGATAAACACAATGTTAGTATCAGCGACTACAATTCAGACCCAAATAACAGAGGGATTGAATTGCGTTCGGCAGCTTTAGTACAAATGAGCGCGGCGTTAGTTGGAGATAATTCATTTTTCGGCGTTGCTTCTCCGTTAAGCGGATTTAGATACCGTATAGAGGCAGAATATAATGTTGGTACTTATAACTTTTTTTCTCCAACTATTGACCTCCGTAAATATACAAGGGTAGCTCCGGTAACTTTCGCTGTGCGGTTAAACGGCTACGGCCGGTTTGGCAAGGCCGAGGGTCTTTATCCTTATTTTATTGGTTATCCGTTTCTCATCAGAGGTTATGAGCCGCAAACTTTTTATAACGGCAGCGGCAGCCCCAGTAATGGCTTTACCGTTGATCAGCTTTCCGGCACACGTATAGCAGTAGGTAACTTTGAGGTAAGATTACCGTTTACCGGTCCCGAAAAACTATCGCAGATAAAATCAAAGTTCCTTTTCTCGGAATTAAACCTGTTTTTTGACGCCGGTTTAGCATGGAACGCCGGCAACCAGATAAAACTTGGCCTTGCGCCCGACCGGGTAGGTACAGATGCAAACGGCCTGCCGGTATATAATGCCAACCAACGTGTACCCGCTTTAAGTACAGGTGTATCTCTACGTGTTAACCTTTTTGGCTACTTTGTGTTGGAACCCTATTTCGCGCTGCCGCTTAACCGGACAGACGTAAAGAAACCTGTTTTTGGTTTGGGCTTTACTCCGGGATGGTAACTGCGTTATAAAGAGGAAAATATTGTCAAACAATAGGAAATGTAACGGCAAGTGTAGCCGTATACAAGCTATTCAATAATATTTACCGGTATACACCTAAATTTATAAGTATTTGTAAATAAGCTGTTTATATAAAACAATTTTCGTATCTCGTTATATAAAAACATCCAAAAGACACTAATACAACCTATAGTTGTATACACTTGGTCTACAGATATGTCCTCCAACAGGGCAAGTTAGGACCCCTTAAAAGTTTCAATATATAATTCTTCAACTTTTGTTCGCGCCCATTGCGTTTTGCGCAAAAATTTCAGGCTTGATTTTATGGACGGATCAGAGAGGAAACAATTGATGCGGATACGATAACCCAACTCGGCCCAACCATAATGCGCCACCAGGTCGGTCAATATCATTTCGAGGGTTTTGCCGTGTAGTGGATTATTGGGCTGTTGCATGGGGACAAAAATACAAATTTATGAGTGCTCGAAGGGTAAGATAACAATGGTTCATGGCCAATTCAAACGGTTATGCATTCAACACCAAAGCCTACACCCCAGTATGACTTTAGTGTCTCAAAACATCGGCGTTTTAACAAAAAAATCAGGACGAAGTAATAACTCCGCCCTGATCAGCCCCCCTAAATTAATAATTGCTTATTGAGAGATTTTTATTATCTCTTTAGAGTTGTATTTTAAATACAGGTTACCGTTGTTATCTGCTGCCATTACAGGTTTAACACGTAACAAACCTTGTGGTTCTGTTACAGGGTTTGTTCCTGAATATTTGGTGTTAAATTTAGTAATGAGCGAACTTGTACCGCTGCCGTTTTTAGTTTTACGAATGAGGTAAGTCTGTGTCAGTTGCCCGCTTTGATACGATAAGGGGTATATTACATAACAATTTTCGTTGCCATCTAACGTGTATGTAGACAAGCGCGGTCCGTCTCCGTTAGAAGTTATTTTACTATCATCCTGCGTAAACATGCTTTGCAAGGTAAAATCAGTGGCGGCATCAGCTCCGCTTACCAGGTTAAGCGTTTTATAGATGATGTTATAGGTAGAATAGTTAGCAACATACGCTACATCCCCTTTATATAATGGCCCGTCAACAGCGCTGTTAGCGTTATGGCTGCTCACATAAACATAGTTATTTGATGCATCCAGTTTATCGCTGTGCCCAAGCCATACTGTTCCCTGCGAGTCAACATACAGGCGCTTGGCTCCATCACCATACAATGCAATATCTTTCTTAATTTCGGTTATGGTAGCACCATCTGCCGATATTTTATAAATGGTAGCCTTTTGAATGGCGTTATCCTGGTATTTCAACGCGTAAATATTTCCGGTTGCATCAGTTGTAATATACTGGATGTTAGTGATACGAGCGTCGGTGGTTACTTTGGTTGGGCTACCGCCGGTTAAATTCATTTTATAAATTGTGTTGGTGGCGCTCGGGCCTAAATAGAAATAGTCGGAATAGTAAAGGGTATTGGTATTCTTATCAATAAATATATCGCAGATGTCGTCATTAGCCGTGGCAACCTTATTAAACTTAGCTGTACCGCTCATCACATTAATATAATCAACGCTGTTACCTGCGGTGGTAGCATCTAATGTAAACTGCGGCCCGTTAACAGCTGCTCCGCCTTTTACACTTAGGCTAACCAAGCCGGTTGTGGCTCCCGCTGGCACCACTACCTGCATGCTACCAAGCACCACGCTTTGTACAACCGCGGCTGTACCGTTAAACTTAAAAACATTATCGGCAACGGTAGCGCTAAACCCGGTACCCAAAACGGTTATTACATCGCCAACTTTAGCTTGCGCGGGGCTTATTGATAATATGGTAACTGCCACGGGCGCGGGCTGAGGCGTAATAGTTATTCCTGTCGGATCAGTATTTTTAGCATTGATGTTTTTTATAGCGACGGCAAGGTCGCCTGCGGTTATACCTGTCGGCAGGGTGAATTTTATTTGCGTGTCGCTTACTGTAGCTATGGTAAGCACCTGTGTGCCAATATTTACTTTAACGTCGGTAGCAACAGTGCCAAAACCTGTGCCTGTAACAGTTACAACATCGCCGGGCGCGGGGTTTTTAGGGCTTACGCCGGTGATAGTTGGAAGGATCACCTCAGTAGGTGTTGTTCCCGGATCTTTTTTACATGAAGATACCGTGATGCAAAACAACAAACATGCTAAGATGTAAGCTGCTGATGAGAGTTTGATTTGTTTCATTTTAAGAGTTCTTTTGCTTCCAAAATTGCGCAACGCACTCCGGTGCTGAAATACCGTTGCAACGGTATCTTTTACTACGTAATTTACGCAGTTAGTACTTGCAGTGCGATGAAGTACCCTTTTACACGCAATTAAAGATGCCCTTAACACGGCATTGTTTCCTTCCTTTACATTAGGCAACTTGCCATTGTATATCGTATGATATTTATTAAAAAAAAATAAGCATATTCAAATTGTCAAATCCCTGATAGTTAAACCCGATCATCCCATCAAAAAAATGAGGCTTTATATTTTGACGTTAATACTTTTACTGCCTTATTGCCTAATGGCGCAAACGGCGGCCACCAATACCACCGCTAAGTTTGAGAAACAGCTGAAATTAGCAGACGAGTTGAGGAGAACACAGCCTGACAGCGCCTTGGTTATAACCAACAAGGTTATACGCCAGACCCGACAAACAAAAATGTACGATGTATTGGGAGATGCTTTTAATCTTACCGGGTTGATCTATGATGCTAAAGACAAATACAATGATGCTTTAAAGTATTTTACAGAGGCACTGAATTGCTATCAAAAAACGGGCGATGAAATACGTATCGCCAAGGCTTATAATAACCTGGGGGGCACATGGTACAGTCTTGATAATTACGAAAAGGCTTTTGAATATCATAAAAAGGCATTAAAGATCCGGCAGGGAACTAACGACCCCCTATTATCGGCCACTTATAATAGTATAGGTATAATTTATTACGAACAGGGCAATTATACGGCCGCGCTTGACAATTATGTTAAAGCCATAACTGTTGCTGAAAAATACGCCGACGAGCCCATGCAGGCAAAATTATCAAGCAATATCTGTGTGATATATTGGGATCAGAAAAACTACAAACTGGCTTCGCAATATGCCCAAAGCGCGTTGCGGCTGCACACAAAAACAAATAATTATGCCAGCATGGCAACTGCCTATAACAACATTGCAGGTATAGCGCTTGATCAAGGCGACTTTAAGATGGCTAAAATAAATTTCGACAAAGCCATTCTATATGCATCAAAAGTTAATTATCCAACGGCAATTGCAACTGCATATAGTAACCTGGGCGAGGCGGAGTATCAGCAGGGACATTTTGCTATGGCTATTGAGTACAGCTTAAAGGCGTTGGCTACACGCAGAGAGATAGGTAAGAAGTCGGCTATAGTAAAATCACTTATTAAATTAGGCGAAGCCTACAGTAGCGTTAAGGATTATATAAAAGCCGAACAGTTTTACATGGAAGCCCTTGATATAAGTAATCAAGCCGGATTATTAAAAGAGCGAATGCGTATTTATGATGAATTGGCGCAGTTTTACAAAAACAGAGGTGACATGACCAAAGCCTATGATTACCTAACTATGTTCCATAAAACAAACGACACCTTGTTTAGTAACGCCAACTCAAAAACGATACAGGAGCTACAAACTAAATATGAAACGGAAAAAAAGGAAAAACAGATTGCGTTATTAAATCATCAAACGGCCGTCCAACAACTCAAAATATCACAGAGCAACACAACTATAGGCATAATAAGTGGTTCATTATTGATCCTAATAATATTAGCCGGATTGTTTTACAATCGCTATAAGTTAAAACAAGAAGCGCGTTTACAGGCCGAAGTTATTCATCAGCAAACCATTGCGTCAAAAGGTATCATCGAAGCTGAAGAACGCGAACGTAAGCGCATAGCCGCCGATCTGCACGATGGCGTGGGGCAAACTTTCTCGGTAGTGAGGTTGAATTTAGCCAGCTTGCTGGGTCGCATTACTTTTAACAAAACAGAGGATGCCTTTTTAGCTGACAAAACGATGGCGCTTGTTGATGAGAGCTGCAAAGAAGTACGAACGATTGCCCATCAAATGATGCCTAATATCCTTTTAAAAACAGGGCTTGCGAGCGCCGTGAAAGATTTTGTTACTAAAATAGATGCTGATAAATTAAAAGTCACTGTAGAAACATCAGGCCTTGCCGAACGCCTGGATAGTAACACAGAGATCGTGCTGTACCGTGTTTTACAGGAATGTGTAAACAACGTAATAAAACATGCTGAAGCAAGCAGGCTGGACATACAGCTTAGCCGGGATGAAGGTGGCGTTAGTGCCATGGTTGAAGATAACGGCAAAGGATTTGACACAAACAAAAAGGAAAATTTTGAAGGCATTGGTGTAAAAAATATCATTACCCGGTTAACTTATCTTAAGGGCTCTGTCGATTTTTCGTCGGCACCGGGTAAAGGCACACTTGTGGCCATTTATGTACCTTTATCCTGATTTAATAATGACAAATACATATAAGATTTTTATTGTCGACGATCATCAGATGGTGATTGACGGGTTAAGTATGCTCATTAAAAACATCCCGGGTTTTGAGATAGCAGGCGTAAGCAATGATCCGGAAAGGGCGCTTGATATGCTCAAAGAAACGTCGGTAAACATTTTACTTACTGATGTAAGTATGGCTGGTATGAGCGGCGTGGAACTTACACGTTGCATCCGTAAGCAGTATCCTGATATAAAAATTCTTGCCCTGTCTATGTTTGGCGATAATATGATAGTGAGCGAAATGCTGGATGCCGGGGTATCTGGTTTTATCCTTAAAAATACGGGTACACAGGAGTTGGAAGAAGCTCTAAAAAAAATAGCAACCGGGGGCAACTATTTCAGTGCCGACATTACCAGGCGCCTGGTTGAAACTTTTAAAGACAACAAAGAAGGCAATCACCTGACGGACCGGGAGATAGAGATCATCAGAATGATAGAGCGCGAGTACAGCAATAAACAAATTGCTCATTTATTGTTTATAAGTGAACGTACGATCGAAACCCATCGCAAAAATATCTTCAGAAAAACAAACACCCAAACAGTGGTAGGCTTACTTAAATATGCTTACGAGCGCAAAATCATATAATTCCTATATCGAATTTTCTGATCGCGAGTTTATTCAATCCTTACCTTTACCCCAAAAAACACTATGAGCTGGTTAATCGTCATCATCGCCGGATTATTTGAAGTAGCCTTTGCATCATGCCTGGGTAAGGTTAAAGAAACATCGGGCACAGAAATGTACTGGTGGTTTGGCGGCTTTGTGGTTACCATGTCTTTAAGTATGATATTGCTGGTTAAAGCAACACAAACCTTGCCCATAGGGACGGCTTATGCCGTATGGACGGGCATAGGCGCTGTCGGGACAGTAATAATGGGGATAGTTGTATTTAAAGATCCGGCTACATTTTGGCGTTTGTTCTTTATCACCACCTTAATAGGTTCTATTATTGGGTTAAAGGCTGTTTCTCACTGATGGCGTGATTCAGGGTTTTCGAAAATAAAAAGGGATCTGTAGCCATACAAGCAATTGTTGCTTACATGGATGCAGATCCCTTTATTTTGATAGCAATTCAGCCTTGCTATCAAATGCGATTATTTAACCGGAGAGCCGTCAATATTCAACTCGGTTATAGGGTAGCCCAGCTTTTCAATTCCCGGTTTTATGGAAGCCTTATCGCCCACTACAACAATCACCATATTCTCAATAGGCAGATATTTTTTTGCCAGTGCATTTATCTCGGCTTTGGTTATATTTTTAAGTATTTCGTTCTGCTTATTGATAAAATTAGGGTCAAGTTTGTACCGTGCTATATCATCTAAAAAGTATGCTTTTTGTAAAGCTGTTTCATATTTAAGCGCCTTGCTCTGCCCTATCGCGCTTTTAACAAAGCTAAGTTCGTGGTCGGTTATACCCTGCTCCCTGAAACGGCGTATATCGGTCATAAATTCGTATACTGCGCTGTCAGTCACATTTGCCCTTACACCGGCCGAGGCTACAAAATAACCGGTAGCTTCAGAGCCGTTAAAGCCCGATCCTGCACCATAAGTATAGCCTTTTTCTTCGCGCAGCTTTAAATTTAGTCTGCTGTTAAACGCTTCTCCTAATACATAGTTCATCAAATTGGCCTTGTAGAAGTCGCCTGTTGCATCAAAAGGCAATGCAACGTAACCAATACGTATTTCTGATTGTGGAGCCTTGTCTTTATTAACCAAAAATAGCTGTGTAGTTGTAACTGGCCTACCCGCCGGAACTTTAGGTAAAGTTAGATCAGCACCCTGCCATTTTTTAAGAAAGCTCAATTTAGGTGTGATAGCAGCCTGATCAATATCGCCAACTACAACCAGGTTGGTTGCCATAGGCGAATAATTTGCTTTGTAATAATTCTTTACATCATCAAGCGTTATTGCCGAAACACTTTCTACAGTACCGCTTGATGAAATGCCCATAAAATTTCCTTCGCCATACAGTGCCTTTAAAAATGCAGTTTGTGCCAATGCAGAGGCGTCAGTTTGCTGATTCTTTAACTGCTCCAGGCGTTGCTTTTTAAGGCGATCAAAATCATCCTTATCAAAGCGGGGATGCAGCAAACGTTCTTCAAGCAGCGCCAGCGTTGCGTCAATATTGCGGGTAAAGCTATAAACGCTAACATAAGCCCGCGATGCATTACTGCTAAAAGAAATACTGGAACCTAACTTACCCAACTGGTTGCTTAGCTCCTCGGCAGTGTAACGCTCAGAAGCCTCGTTTAACATTTGCGAGGTAAGCGATGCTAAACCTGCTTTTGCAGCAGGTTCCATCAAATGCCCGCCTTTGGTTGAAAACAGCATCGTAACCGAAGGGATCTCATCGCTTTTAGCCCCAATTACAGTAATGCCGTTAGCAGTTTTGCTCTGCCAAAAAGCAGGTAATTTAACTATAGGGTTAGGCCCCGCGGCCGGTTGCATCTTGCGGTTAAAACTATCTTTTGCCTTAACATATTTTAAGCCGCTGTACTCGTCTTTTGGGGCTTTATAATTTGATGCATCTACCTTATAGTTATCTGCATGCGCTACTTCCTCAGGCTTACCTTTGGGGTAAACGCTCAGAATAACAGCGTGCTTGCCTTTAATGTAAGTGTTAAACACGCGCATAACATCGGCTTTGCTAACCGTCTGATATCTTTTCAGATCTTTTGGATAATAATTGGCATTGCCGGTAAATGTTTGGTAACTCGCCAGGCTCGAAACTTTACTATCCACGCTGGCCAGTTGATTTATCATCTGCGCTTCCTGTGTTGCTATAACGCGTTGGGCAGCCTCATCGCTTATCCCTGTCTTTTCAAACTCATCAAAAGAATCGCGAACTATCTTTTCCATGTCAGCCAATGTATTTCCCGGCGATGGCACAACATCTATATAAAACTCACCGGCAAGTTCAGTACACGGGTGGTTTGCACTGGCTAATAATGATTTTTGATTTTTTACCAGGTTTTTATACAAAATGGAGTTTTTTCCCTGACCCAATATAGCGGCCAGCATATCCAACGGTACTTCATCCGGATGAAAGCGCGGCACAGTGGGGAAGGTCATCATAAGCCGCGGAAAACGCACATTATCCTCGTAAGACACATAACGGTCGGCCGTCAACACCGGTGCCGGTAATTTCATCATGCTTACAGCCGGGCCGCGTTTTATGGTACCAAAATATTTTTCGGCCAGTTTTACAACCTGTAGTGGCTTTACATCGCCACCAACAGTAAGTACCGCGTTATTAGGGCCGTACCAGCGCAGGAAGAAATTCTTCAGGTCGTTAACGTTCCCTTTGTTAAGGTCCTCGAGGTAACCAATGGTCATCCATGAATAAGGGTGACCATAAGGATAAAGAGCAGCCGAGGTTTTCTCGCTCATTAAACCATACTGGCGGTTATCATAACTCTGGCCGCGCTCGTTCTTTACTGTGGCGCGTTGTATTTCAAATTTCTGTTGTGTAACAGCATCCAGTAAAAAACCCATGCGGTCGGCTTCCAGCCAAAGCATTTTCTCTAACTGATTACTGGGGACAGTTTCGTAGTAATTGGTACGGTCGCGGTTGGTAGAACCATTATTGGTACCTCCCCCTTCAGAAATGATCTTGATCAGTTCTTCGTCGGCCACGTTATCCGAGCCCTGGAACATCATGTGCTCGAAAAAATGCGCGAAACCGGATTTGCCTATTTGCTCACGCGCCGAACCCACATGGTAGGTCACATCAACATGAACTAAAGGATCCGAATGATCCTCGTGCACAATAACGGTTAAGCCGTTAGGCAGCACATATTTTTCGTACGGAATAGTAAGCTGACCGGGTTTACGGGTCACTTTTTCCACTAATTTGGCTTGTGCGTTGGCGTTGCTTGTAGTAAAATAGAGTGCGGCAACAGCGCACAAAAATAGCCTTACTTTAAACATTTGTGAAAGCGTTTGGGGATTAATAATTGAACAGTTAATGTAATGGTTAAAATTAGACATAATTGCCGAACTTAACAACATAAACCCCCCTGAATAAACTTTCAAAATCCTGCATTTACTTTCATCATACACACTATTTTAAGTAGATAAAAATAAATATTTTATTTGCTTTGAAATACAAAGTACTTTTACATACCTTTGTTTTTAAATAACAATCATCAAACAACAGCAACATGAAAGACGAAATACTTTCTCATATGGACTATCCCGCTCATTTAGAAAAGATGTATCGCGCCAACAAAGCCCCCTTTAAACGGGCCTTTGATGTAATTTACCCAGAGCTTAAGGGCAATCCGCTGGCTGATTTTTGGCATGAAAGACTTAACTACGAAAGCGATGATATCAGCTGGGGCGCGCGCGGCGAACTGATACTTGTTATCGCAATATCGCTGGCGGCAGGCCTGATAGCCAAGCTACCGCATTTTTTTGCTATAAACGAAGACTATTTCTATCCCCGTCATATCGGCTTTATCGTTTTCCCTTTTGTAGCGGCCTATTTTGTCTGGAAGAATAAACTATCCACCACCAAAATAGCTATAAGTGGCGCGGCAATGCTTGCCGGGTTGGTATTTATTAATTTGTTGCCTGATGTTAAAACAAGTGATACATTGATGCTATCCTGCATTCATTTGGCGCTGTTTCTGTGGTGCATTACAGGTTTTACTTACATCGGCGAAGCGGCAAACAATGTACAAAAGCGCCTTAGCTTTTTAAAATTCAACGGCGACCTGGTGGTAATGACGGCGCTCATCCTTATTGCAGGCGGACTAATGAGCGCTTTAACTGTGGGTCTGTTCTCGCTTATTGGTTTACATATTGAGGAATTTTACTTTAAAAATGTAGCGATATTCGGCCTGGCAGCAGCGCCTATCATGGGCACCTTTCTCACACAAACCAACCCGCAATTGGTTGGCAAAGTATCGCCGGTAATTGCGCGCATTTTCAGTCCGTTGGTAGCCGTAATGCTGGTTGTTTATTTAGTTGCGATAGTATACTCCGGCAAAAACCCTTATAATGACCGTGAGTTTCTACTTATTTTCAATGCGTTGCTGGTTGGTGTTTTAGCCATCATCTTTTTCTCGGTTGCAGAAACATCAAAGACAAGCAAAACCAAGGCAGAAATATGGATACTTGCAATTTTATCAGTAATAACAATCATTGTAAACGGTGTTGCGCTTTCTGCCATATTATACCGTATTGCAACCTTGGGCATCACACCAAACCGGTTGGCCATTATGGGCGGTAACGTTTTGATACTGATAAACCTTGTGCTGGTTACTGTAAGCCTTTTCAGAACGCTTACCAAACGGACAGAGATAGGCGAAGTTGGAAAAGTTATATCCTCTTATTTACCTGTTTACTTTGTTTGGACCATTATAGTCACATTTATATTTCCGCTGATCTTCAGCTTAAAATAGAAGCCAACTGAAACAAAAAAGCGCCGTTCCTGACAGCAGGATAGCGCTTTTTGTTATAATACCGAGCTTTTACAGATAAAATAAAAAGCCGTCCAACTGTAACGCAATGTCGCCTCAAAACGTTTTACCAATAACTAAACAAACTCCATGAAAAAATTTATACTTATTTGCTGTGTCATATTTATAGGTGGTATGGGATGCACAAAGGTTGCTCCACTCTGCGGATGCTCGCCTATGCAACAGCCCGAGCTGATGTTAGTTATAAAAAATGCCGATGGGGCCGATCTCCTAAGCGATAAAAGTGTAGGCGCTTATGCAAAAAATAATATACAACTGTTTAAAAAGGATGCAAGCGGTAATGCAGTGCAGCTTGAGTTTTATATCAGGCCACCATTCTCCTACGGCAACGAAAATTTCAGTTTCAGCACTTTATACGCCAACGGTTTAAACGTAATAAAGCAATCAGGCGAAAGTATATACCTTAAACTCGGCAATGAGCCGGCTTACGAACTCAAATTACAGTTTAACAGTACCCAGCCTAAAATAGACAAGCTTTTTATAAATAATAACGAAGCAGAAAAAGACAATAGTACTGTAGTAAAATACGTGGATATATTTTATTTGACCAAGTAGATTTTAGAGCTAAAATTTCTCTAGCTTAAAACATTAAATTATTTTTTTGCATTATTACGGCACATACCTGTTTATGAGCCAGAAAAAAACTGTAGCCGTAATGGACCTCGGCACCAACACCTTTCATCTACTTATCGCCCGGGGTACGGCAACTTCCTATAAAGAGATAGTGCACAAAAGCTTACCGGCTAAATTAGGGGAAGGGGGCATTAATAAAGGCCTGATTGTTCCTGCCGCTTTTGAACGCGGTATAGACGCCATGCAACAATATGAGCAGGATATTGCCAACAGCAGTGTTGATAATGTGCGGGCCGTTGCCACATCGGCGCTGCGCAATGCGGCCAACGGACAAGAATTTATTGATAAGGTACATGCATTAACCGGCATCAGCATAGAATTAATAAACGGCGAGCAGGAAGCGACTTACATTTACAAAGGTGTTAAACTGGCCGGCAGCCTCGGATCGCAAACATCGCTCATAATGGATATTGGCGGCGGTAGTGTGGAGTTTATTTTATGTAATGCCGATGGGATTTTCTGGAAACAGAGTTTTGAGATCGGGGCTGCGCGGCTAATGGATAAGTTTCACCAGGTTGATCCTATTCCCTCTTCTTCTGTTGCTGATCTGCACAGCTATCTGGAAGAGAAGTTGGCACCGCTTTTCGAGGCAGGTAAACAATACAATGCAGCATCTATAATCGGCTCGTCAGGCGCGTTTGAAACCTTTGCCGAAATTATTGAGCTGGACAAACGTCAACCCTTCGATCTGAAAAACATCAAGAACTACATATTTGAAACGGAAGAACTAATTGCCGTAACTGATAGGCTTATCGCATCATCACACCAGCAGCGTAAAAGCATGGAGGGAATTGTCTCCATCCGGGTTGATATGATAGTGGTGGCGTCATTGCTTACCCGCTTTGTTATGGATAAGATCAACGTGCGCACCGTTCAGCTTTGCACCAACTCACTTAAAGAAGGCATTTTGGCCGATATGTTCTAGCGGAGTAAACCTGTTTTTGTATATTGCTATCCTTAACTGATACGCATGAAACTTAAACTCTTCGCTCTGCTGGCCATAACCTGCGGCATTTCCGTTACGCAGGCTCAACGCAAGCCACGCAATACATCCAATGATACCATCAGGTCTAACTACAATCCTTCGGCTTTGTTTGCGCCGCCATTTTATACAGAAAAGGGTAATGAAGTTCATTCGGCTAATGGTGAGCCCGGCCCTAAGTACTGGCAAAACCGCGCCGACTATGTGCTTAAAGCGAAGATCGACACGGCAAGCAAGCTTCTCACCTGTACCGAAAACATAACCTACACCAATAACAGTCCGGATGCTTTGGATTACCTGTGGCTGCAAATGGATCAGAATACTTATAAAAAAGATGCCCGGTCTAACTTTGTTACCGGCAACCAGCCAAAGGCCGACCAGCACACCGATGGTTATATTATTGAGTCTGTATCTATTTCGGTTAATGGCAAAGTGCAGAAAGCCAATTATGTAATTACCGATACGCGGATGCAAATTCGCTTGCCAAAGGCATTGGCAGCAAAGGGCGGCAAAATCAACCTGCTGATCAATTATCATTACACTATCCCCGGCGCTTTTGGCGGGCGTACAGACCATACCCAAACAAAGAATGGTACCATCTTCGAGATAGCGCAATGGTTTCCGCGCATGTGCGTTTATGATGACGCTAACGGTTGGGATACCCTGCCATTTTTAGGCAGCGGCGAGTTTTACTGCGAGTACGGCGATATTGATTACCGGGTAACCGTTCCCTGGGATATGATAGTAGCCGGCTCAGGTGAGCTGGTTAACCCTGGAGAGGTGCTGACCGCTAAACAGGTAAGCCGCCTTGCCGCTGCCCGCAATAGCGACAAGACCATCATGATCCGCACAGCGCCGGAGGTTACCGACCCTGCATCGCGACCGGTAAATAAAGGCACGCTTACCTGGCACTATAAAATGCAAAACACCCGCGACGTTGCCTTTGGTGCTTCGCGCGCTTTTATTTGGGATGCGGCCAGGATCAATCTGCCCGGTGGCAAAAAGTCTATTTCCATGTCGGTTTACCCGGTTGAAAGTGCGGGTAACGATGCCTGGGGTCGCTCAACTGAGTACCTTAAGGGTGCTGTGGAGTACTTCTCAACAAAATGGTTCCCCTACCCTTACCCCGCCGCTATAAACGAGGCCGGTTTGGCTGGTGGCATGGAATACCCCGGCATTTTGTTTGATGGCATTAACGACAAGGGCAAAGAGCTGTTCTGGGTAACCGCGCACGAGATAGGCCACAACTGGTTCCCGATGATAGTGGGATCAAACGAGCGCCGTTTTGCGTGGATGGACGAGGGCTTTAACACCTTTATCGACGTGTACGCTTCTGATGTGATCAACAAAGGCGAATACGCCCCTAAACGCGATGGCGAGTATGCACCCGGCGGCGGCAACCCGGCCGATGAGATCATTCCGGATATAGTTGATCCCGCCTCGCCTGCCATTAATACTTACCCTGATGCCATACCCGAAAAGTACCGCCACCCCCTAACCTATTTTAAGCCTGCCTTTGGTTTGATATTGCTGCGTGAGCAGGTATTGGGTAAGGATCGTTTTGACTATGCTTTTAGCAACTACATACGCAAATGGGCCTATAAGCACCCGCAACCCGAGGACTTTTACCGCGCTATGGAGAACGCCGCCGGTGAGGACCTGGCGTGGTTTTGGCGGGGATGGTTCCTGAACAATTACAAGTTGGATCTGGCGCTTATCAGCGCGAGCTATGTTGATGGCGACGCTAAAAACGGTGTTGAAGTGGTGGTTGCCAACAAGGAAGCCATGGCCATGCCGTTTAGTATCGAAGCCAAATTAAAGGATGGCTCCAAACTCCGCATGAGACTACCTGTTGAGACCTGGATACAGAACAAGGCCACCACTTTCGTAATTCCTACCACCTCGGCGGTAGAGAGTGTTAGCATTGACCCCGATGCAGCTTTGCCGGATTTAAATAGAAAGAACAACAGTTTGGTGCTGAAATAAAAACAGGTGTTGCAGAAATATGTACAACACTTTGCAACACTTGCAACAGCTTTTTTTACAAGTGTTTGACTTACTGAATTTTGTACTTATCACATGTTTAAACATGCAACACTTTGCAACAGACATGTTCGTCAGGACATTCCGCTGTGTAAAGTGCGTAAAGCGCTTATTTTCAATAGTTTGCCGTAGCTGATTTTTTCCATTTTTTTTAATACTTTGTCAGGTCCAAATGCTTACACCTCTTCCGCTTTTAGATCAAGCCAATGTGAACACTTATGTCAAACACGATACCATTATTGAAGGAAAGGGAATCTTTTTACATTATAAAAGTTATTCAAAATGGATCAAAGAGGACACAACTTGGAAGCAGAAAGCTGCTACTATGTCAAGTATAACGATTAATAACCCGGAGGGCATTATGATAACCCGGGGTGTCGAGCTGCCCTTGAATGGTGTATTATTCGAGGAAATGGAAAGCTTGTCTGTTTTTAAAGAGGCGAAGGAGCTTTATTTATGGAGCCTGCACATTAAAGATATTCCTGAATCGTTTACAGACCTAACAAAATTGGAAAAGCTTGAACTGGCCTTTACATGCGATGCAAATATGAAGCATGTGGTTGAAGTGTTATCAAAACTACCCTCCTTAAAGGAATTGAGCGTTGCAGCCTCTACCTTAAAAACGAAGGACAGAAAAAAATTTAAACAAGCGATGGAGAAGAGAGGTATTCATTTTTTTGGGGTGCTTGATTAGAGTATATCGATTAAATCTATAGTTATAACTAACAGTAAGCCCTTTAGAATCAATTATTAACCAAAAAGCCCCTTTTAGACTTAACCAAAAAGGTTAGACACTTATTGGGGGCTTTTTTTGTTAGGCTGTATTTGAATTACGCCTTTTTTGTAGCAGCTTTCTTAGCTTTTGGCGCTTTATCAGCTTCAGGAGCATTGGCTTTAGCGGCTTTGGCGGGCTTTGGCTTTGCGGACGCTTCCGGTTGGGCGGCAACTTCTGCAACCGGTGTTTCCTCAACTACAGCTTCTTCCGCAACGGGCTGTTTCGCTTCTTCGTTAAACAAAGGCATATCCTTAAGGATATTGTACCAGGTAATGATCTTTTTGATATCAGATGAGTAAACCCTCTCTTCATCATGATCTGGCGCTACTTCTCTGAAGAAATTCCTCAAGGCTTTTCCGTCGGCCTTTGCATCCGGAACCTTAGCCGCGTTTTTCATTCGCTCAAAAATATCAGTTAGCTTAATGTCGTCATCCTCACCAAAAACGGTTATTTCATCCAACGCAGCCATTTTAGCTGTTGATAGGTTAGCTACCATTTTTGTTTTTTGCGCATCAAGACTCTCCAGAATAAAGCCTGCTTTGTTTTGAACCAATGCTTTCCACAATCCCGGCTTGCCCGATACCGCTACTATTGCCTGTAAATTCATACGTTTTGAATCTTATTCTTCTATAATTTCAATGCTGGTTATTTTATCGCCCTGTCTGATGTCATCCACCACATCAACGTTTTCAACAACCTTGCCAAAGCAGGTGTGGTTTCTATCTAAGTGAGCAGTGTTATTGCGGCTATGGCAAATAAAGAACTGTGAACCACCTGTATTGCGGCCGGCATGTGCCATTGAAAGTACACCACGATCATGATACTGCAGTTCGCCGGTAAGCTCGCAATCTATATGGTAACCCGGACCACCACTGCCAGCGCGGTAAGCGGTTGCGGCATCTTTTGAGAATGGGCAACCACCCTGCACCATAAAGTTGGGGATAACACGGTGAAAAGATAATCCGTTGTAAAATCCTTCTTTAGCCAGTTTTTTAAAATTTGCTACTGTATTAGGGGCGTCAGTATCGTAAAACTCAACTGTCATATCGCCTTTTTCAGTTTTTATAATTGCTTTGCTCATAGTGTGATGATAGCTTTTTCTTTATTTTTAATGGGTAGCAAAGGTAGTAAAAATCGGCAATTGCAAAAATAGAGATGAGTTTGAAACCTATTGTTAATTAAGAACACCATGCACAAATGATTTTAATCCCAAAATCGAAAATTCGAAATCCAAAATCCCCAAAAAATCCTATCTTTGCCCATGCAAGAAAAAATCCTCATTCTTGACTTCGGCTCTCAGTTTACACAGCTAATAGCACGCCGCGTCAGAGAACTCAATATCTACTGCGAGATTCACCCCTTTAACCACATTCCTGAAATTGACGACGATACCAAAGGCATTATCCTTTCGGGCAGCCCATATTCAGTGCGCCAGGAAGATGCGCTGCATTTTGATTTTGCAAAGTATCATGGCCGCCTGCCCATTTTAGCCGTTTGTTATGGTGCGCAGTATCTTGCTCATTTTAACGGCGGCGAGGTTTTACCCTCAAGCACCCGCGAATACGGCCGGGCACATTTACATTATATAGAGAAGGCAAATCCGCTTTTTAAACAAATATTTCCCGGTTCGCAGGTATGGATGTCGCATGGGGATACAATAGCAAAAATTGCCGATAACTTTGAAGTTATAGCAAGTACAGACAGTGTTCGAGTTGCGGCTTACCAAATAAGCGGCACCCATACTTACGGCATACAGTTTCACCCGGAGGTTACACACAGTATTGATGGCAGGCAGTTATTAGAGAATTTTTTGGTCGATATTTG
>Ga0164241_10000811_pt1 | contig 46633 bp, 40 predicted proteins | sample OricomyardsoilBY_FD_108780 | JGI IMG/M metagenome (GOLD analysis project Ga0164241, IMG submission 108780) | Backyard soil microbial communities from Emeryville, California, USA - Original compost - Back yard soil (BY) | ecosystem: Environmental > Terrestrial > Soil > Unclassified | place: USA... | reverse complement strand
ATTCGGTATTACAATTACGATAGAATCAAGCTGAAATTAAAAGGACTGAGTCCGGTGCAATACCGAATTCAGTCCTTCAATTAAACCCCAGCGGGTAGTGTCCAACTTTTGGGGTGCAGTTCATTGCTGTGCCTTTTGTATTTCTGCTGTTTTGATTTTATTTTCTATTTGTAACTTTTCAATTTATATTCACTCTCAAAATTTCTGCATTAAATACTTCCTCTTTATTAATCTCTAAACACATACCCGTTTGATGTCATATGCAAATATAGCCACGAATTTCATTTCTCAGCAACGCCACAGAATCATCACTATGGGATGCGATATTTTGATGAAGACAGCATAAAAATGGTTCTGACGACAAACCAAAAATCGCTTAGCAATGTTAGTAAGTTTAAATAATGTTTGGTGCGACATTGCATGAGGTATAGGTCTCAATTCTGGAAGTTTTCAACAATAAGCTGTAAATGTTTACATTGTTTTTACACTTAAGCACATAGAGTGACAGCGTTGTCAGCAGTCGACGTTTTAACACTAACCGTTCAAATTAATTCTTAATGTGAGATAAACATAATGAAAGCTACAAAGAGATTGCTCTTTCGTAAGAGCCTATTAAGGCCGATCGCATGTCTAGCCTTCGCGTTCTCGGCGATTGTAACAACCCCTTCCTTCGCTACCACCGCGGTACTACAAGATGGTGGTGTTGTTTGGTGTTATGGTGATGGCTCCGCATATACCGCCATTCCTAATTATCCGGCGGACACATCAGTAGTACCGGTACCAAATCCATCAAATTTGGCAGGTATCCCAAATCCTGCTGGGACTTGGGACCAATGGCAAGATAACCCAATTCTTACTAATGATCCTTTGGGATTAACTGCGGAAACTGTCACACCAACACCGCCTTGGAATCCTAACGACCGTTACGCGATACAACTTAACTATTGGAATTCAGCATCAAATGCTATCTCTGGTGCGAACTCAAATGCTCCTCTTGGATACTCTTCTGGCAATGCCTGTATGCTTTTTTATTACAACACAGGCAACATTGGCCAATTTACTATTACTTATCCAGCAACACCTTCTAAACCACGTCAGACAGAAATTGATTGGGTGAAAGCTCATCCTGGTCAGTACCCGGGTTTTGTTCCCTTTGCTGATCTTGATGCGGCGGGTAATAAAATTGCGGACAATCCAACTAAAGGAGGCCCAACCGGCTATGTTTCAACTTTTAAAGGATGCAGCTGGGATTCAAACAGTTGTACAACAGGGTCAAAAGTTCCTGCCGCCGGTGTCACACCGACTAAAAGTTCTGATCCAAATGTCTTTCCTGTCAGATTTACTGATCTTACAAGTATCCCAACTCAGTGGACTATTTCAAACAATGCTGTCTACGGTGAGGCAGACAAGAAAACTCCTTATGTAGCAGGCCAGGCGCAGCCACATGTTTGGGATGCATCTTACGATATTTGGTTTGATACAACGGCTCAGACTGGAGATGGTATTGCTCCTTGGGGTACCACAGCCGGGAGAGGTCAAAATGACGGTCTTGAGATTATGGTCTGGCTTAACAGCAACGGTAGCTATGTCGATGGAGGCGTTGATGCCAATGGTTTTCCCAAAGAAGATCAACCTGGATTGGCGCAACCCACTGGACACATACGTGAACGTGTTTGGATCAATGGTGTATTTTTTGATGTGTGGGTAGGACGCTTAAACAACCCATACTTTTCTGTTACTGGCGGTACAACCATAGGTGCAACTGAAGAGCCTCATAACTGTCCAACGTTGACAGTTAATGGTGGTGTAGGTAAAACCTGCGGTACTGAATGGAATGTCGTCTCGTTTGTTGCGACTAAGGATTTGACACCCACTGACTACCGTAGAAACTCGATGAGTTTGGATGCAAAAGTATTTGCAGACTATATTCTCGGAATACAAGACGGACTTTGGGTTTCCTACGCAGGAACAGTCAGTAAGCCTGCTAATCCTATCAACAATAGCGTCAAAACCGTTGATAGAGCAGCGAATGAAGTGCTCAAGTGTCCAGCTTCAAACATGGATCAGTCACTTCTTGCGGCAACGATTGATTGTCTAAATCCAAACTGGTTCCTCACATCAGTACAAGCTGGTTTCGAGCCTTGGGTCGGTGGTAATGGATTGCAATCGGATTTCTTTCGTGCCCATGTGAGTACTCAATCAACTGGTATTCAGTCTGGTTTAGTAAATGAGGCAGGGAACCCGATTATTCATTGGCAAACGCCATTCAATGTCGTCTATTCAGGCTGCTCTGCTTATGATGTTAACAACCACGCGACGTTTAATATCACAGGTTTCAATAGTGATAATAATAACGCTCCTATGACCTATCCTCTTGACGGTTCACAAAGAGACATGGGCAATCAAAGCATGACAACAAAACAATTTGTGTACACCGTAACCGAGGGTTTATATCCTATGCACGGGGACGCAGTTATCCATTTCAAATCAGCTTGTGGGAACGTTGATGTACCTATTTTCATCGACCCGAGTGGAAGAGTGTTTTATTCGGATGGAATAACGCCAGTATCTGGTGCGACCGTGACCTTGTTGTATTCTATATCTGGTAACCAAAATGGAATTTTTGTAGCAGTGCCGGATCACAATAAAGGCCTATCAAGTCCAATCATGCAACCCAATGACAACACTCAAAATCCAATGAAGTCTACTGCAACAGGTGCTTATGCTTGGAATACAACTGTTGGTTGGTACAAAGTGAAAGCGAGTTTGGCGAATTGTGGCACTGTCACCACCATAGCGAAACAAGTCACTGTGGGTCACCCAGTGGAAAACTTGAATATTAATTTACCTTGTGCGGCTCCAACTCCATTACCTCCACCACCAAACTCGTCTTCGTCAGGCACTCCTGGTGTAACAGTGAAATTAACTATCAATGGTGCTGATTGGGCCGCTGGTTATTGCAGAAATGTAGTGTTAACTAACACCACTTCAAAACCAATTACTTGGAAAGTGAATTTCAATTTGCCATATGCAGGTAATATTACCCAGACATGGAATTTAAATTACACCAAATCAGGTAATACTGTTTCGGCTTCTGGTGTGGGTTGGAATAATGTACTACAGCCAAAAGAAGTACTTAATAGCAGTGGTTTCTGTGCTACTAAGTGATTGTTGAGGAACTTACACTTAGCTGAATATAGGTTCACTTAATAAAAAGGCTCCGGCGTGAAAGCGTTGGGGCCTTTTTTTGCGCCTTTTAAACTGAGTTATTTTGTTGTTTTTAGTCCAGAATGGACTACTTATCTGCGATGCGGTATGTTCTATGCTGTTATTTTTTAACATTTGTTTTTTTGATTTGTTGGATTAGTCAGTTGTGTTGTTAGTCGAAGACTGTTCGATTAATTTAATTTATTAAGTGATCGGAGACCTAAATGAAAAAGACGCTGGAATTTAACATCGCCATTCGTGCACCTCGTAGTACGGTTTGGGAGGTTATGATTAATCCCAAGACTTATCAGGATTGGACTTCTGCTTTTTGTGAAGGATCGTACTTTAAAGGCTCATGGAATCAGGGAGAAAAAATACAGTTTCTTTCTCCTGCTGGTGATGGAATCTCAGCCGTTATTGCCGAAAATCGTCTTTATGAATTTATTTCTATTCGTCACGTCGGTGAAATTCACGCTGGTGTAGAAGATCTATCAAGCGAAAAAGTTAGAAGTTGGGCCCCTGCATTTGAAAATTATACGTTTTCATCTCAACCTGAAGATACTGAAATTCACGTCACCATAGATGTAATGAAAGAATACGAAGAGCAGATGCTTGAAGCGTTTCCAAATGCATTACAAAAACTTAAAGCAATTTGCGAAAGAGTAGACAATGTCCAGAGCGATGATGCTTAATCTAGTAGCTTGATTTTCACAGGAGTCATTTCGTGTATCAACAAACTATTGGTTTGGAAAATTACGTTTTTCGTGATTTAAAAGAGCTAATGGCGAAGGCATCGCCAGCACGATCTGGTGATTATTTGGCAGGTATTGCAGCGGCGACTTATGCAGAACGTATGGCGGCGCGCTTGTGTTTGGCTGAGGTGCCTTTAACACAATTTGTTGAAGACTTACTGATTCCTTATGAGCAAGATGAAGTCACCCGATTAATCATTGATACACATGATGCAGAGGCATTTTCCAGAATTCGGCATTTAACCACCGGTGATTTTCGTAATTGGTTACTAGCTGATACAACTGACACAGAAATACTTACCAAAGTCGCTCGCGGCATTACACCTGAAATGGCAGCTGCTGTGAGTAAAATTATGCGCAATCAGGATTTGATTCTGATTGCAAAGAAATGTCAAATTATCACAGCTTTTCGCAATACAATTGGATTACCCGGACGATTGTCATCTCGGTTACAACCCAATCACCCTATCGACGATGTACGAGGTATAGCGGCATCAATGTTTGACGGTCTGCTATATGGTTCGGGTGATGCAGTAATTGGAATTAATCCAGCGACTGATAGTTTACCGGCACTACAGCAATTATATTATTTGGTTGATGATGTGATTAACCAATATGAAATTCCGACACAATCTTGCATTCTTACGCATGTCACCAATCAAATTCAATTAATTGAAAAAGGTGCGCCAATTGATTTGGTATTTCAATCGATTGCCGGTACTGAAAAAGCCAATAAAAGTTTTGGTATTAATCTCAAGTTATTAGCGGAAGCACAACAAGCTGGACTTTCATTAAAACGCGGATCAGTAGGCAGTAATGTGATGTATTTCGAAACAGGGCAGGGATCTGCACTTTCAGCCAATGCCAATTTTGGAGTTGATCAACAAACTTGTGAGGCGCGTGCTTATGCTGTGGCCCGACATTTTTCTCCTTTGCTCACCAATACTGTTGTCGGTTTTATCGGTCCTGAATATCTTTACGACGGTAAACAAATCATTCGCGCAGGATTGGAAGATCACTTCTGCGGAAAATTACTTGGTGTTCCTTTAGGTTGTGATATTTGTTACACCAATCATGCTGAAGCAGATCAAGATGATATGGATACACTCATGACCTTGCTTGCAAATGCAGGTCTCACTTTTTTAATGGGAATCCCTGGCGCGGACGACATAATGCTGAATTACCAAACAACTTCCTTTCACGATACATTGTATCTGCGAAAATTACTTGGATTAAAAGCAGCTCCGGAGTTTGAACTATGGCTAATGAAAATGAATATCATGGATTCGCAGGGAAACATACAGCCGATAAGTCCACAGCATCCACTTCTACTCAAGATGCAAGCGCAACTGCAAAAACTTCATTAGAAAATTGTAATAGTGTTGCAATCGATCCTTGGCAAGAGTTGCATGCATTTACTCGGGCACGTATAGCACTTGGACGAGCGGGTTCCAGTTTACCTACTCAAGAAATTTTAAATTTTGGTGTTGCTCATGCGCAAGCGAGAGATGCAGTTCATCGACATTTGAGTACACAAAAGTTGGAAACCAGTTTGAATGCACAAGGTATGAATTGCATTCAAGTTCACAGTGACGCGCCAGATAGAACCAGTTTTTTACTGAGACCTGATTGGGGTCGACGATTGAATTCATTGAGTCGTGAAAAGTTAGCCTGTGTTACAACAGTCCCTATTGATTTTTTAATCGTCATTGGCGATGGTCTTTCGGCAACTGCAATTGAAAACAATATTGATCCGCTAATGACTGAAATAATGTTGCAGTTACCAAAGCAATGGAAACTCGGACCGGTGATAATTGCAACCCAATCTCGTGTTGCTTTGGCAGATGACATAGCTGAATGTTTGGGAGCAAAAATGGTCGCTATATTAATTGGCGAGCGTCCCGGCTTAAGTTCACCTGATAGTTTGGGTATTTATTTTACTTATAATCCTAATCGCAACTGTAGCGACGCTGATCGTAATTGTATTTCCAATATTCGTCAGGAAGGTTTGGATTATGTAACAGCTGCTAAAAAATTGGTTTGGCTGGCTCAACAAGCAGACAGCATAAAAAAATCGGGCATAGCGCTTAAGGATGAAAGCGATCTTCGCGACATTTCAGTACTGATTAAGTGATTACTATGCCAAATGTCGCTGAATATCTAAATTATTTGTTCTGTATTAGCCAGATGCTTGGCACAGGCTATGCTCTATGCTATGGAAACGGTTAAAAAGCGGTAATTTGCCCTAAAGAACGGCAAACTTTTGCCGCTATAGATACCAGCGACATCTTTTTTCCATATACAAGGGTTACTCCTTGCCGGAGGTTATTATGGTGGATTCCATCTCTTCTAACTCTACAGCGACTAGCACAAGCACTAACGCCAGTGCCGGGTCTAGCATTGTTAGCAAGCTGAGTAGCGGTTCAGGGATAGATAGTGCGGCTTTAGTTAACCAATTGGCCGATGTTAGCAAAGCAGCCCAAGAGGCTCGCTTGACCACCCGCAAAACGACACTTGAGACACAAATCTCTGACTATGGGTTAATGCGCTCAGCGATATCCAAATTGGAAACGGCAGCTAAAACGCTGAATAACCCCGATACATTTAATGCCAAAAGCGTTTCAATCCCCGATACCACAGTTCTGGGGATTACCAAGTTGGAAGCTAAAGCGTCAACTGGTGAGTACAAATTAAAAGTGGAAGGAATCGCACAATCACAATCACTGAGTTCTGCTAGCTTTGCATCGGTTGATTCACCTGTAGGCAAAGGTACTTTAACTTTGCGGCTGGGTGAGTGGGATGATCCGCCATCAGCCTTCACTGTTGACTCGACTAAAACAGGCGCCACTATCACAATTGATGATAGTAATAATTCACTTACCGGTTTAAAAGATGCAATCAACGCTGCAAATATTGGTATTCAGGCAAGTATTGTTGGTGATGGCGGGTCATTCAAACTTTTACTAACAGCACCATCAGGTGCAAAAAATGAGCTTGAAATTACTGCTGCTGAAACACCTGGCTCATTAGGTTTAGCCAGTTTCGATTTTAACGATTCCTCTCGTGTGTTAAATCCAGAACAGCAAGGCGCTGATGCGCAAATTCGTGTGAATGGGTTATTGCTAACGCGCTCATCTAACCATGTGACAGATGTTATTGATGGTTTGGAATTCGATTTATTTAAAGCAGCGCCAAGTGAAACTGTCACAATTAATATAACTCATGATCGTGGCGGTGCCGAAACTGCAATTCGCGATTTTGTTGCGACCTATAATACATTTTTAACCGAAACCCAAAAATTAGTGGGTTACGATGATGAAAATAAAAAATTTGGTAGTTTGCGTCAGGATCCACTATCAAAAAGTTTAATCAATTCTATTCGTTCAACGTTAAGTGCTCAAGTTCCAGGCTTATCCGGAAGCTTTAATACTTTGGGCTCATTGGGAATTCGCACGCAACTGGATGGAAGTTTACAAATTGTTGAGGATGGAAAACCAACTGATTTTGCCAATACTTTAAAAAATAATTTTGATGCAGTGCGTGATTTTTTTGTCCCGAAACAATCATCGGATAATGCTCAAATATCGGTAACCGGGCACAGTGCAAAATCAACTCCAGGAACCTATGCTGTTAATATCACTACAAATGCTACAAAAGGTACATTAAATGGTGCAGCTTATTTGGGAACCATTGATACGACCAATAAAACTTATGACTTTACAGTCAAAATTAACGATACAATTTCTGCAAGTATCTCATTACCTGCCAATAAAGTTTATGCTTCAAATGATGAATTGGCGGCAGATATTCAAAGTTTAATTAACGCAGATAGCAGTTTATCGACCGCTAAAGCTAGAGTAACTGTCTCTTACAATTCCACTTTGGGCCAACTTGAATTTACGTCTAATGATTATGGTAGTGTCAGCAAAGTTGAAATCACAAGTGTAAGCCCTGACATGGCTGATATGGGATTAAGTATTGCAGCAGGTACTACAGGTGTAGATGTGGCGGGCACAGTCGGTGGTGTTGCAGCTTTTGGTTACGGCAATGTATTGTTGCCTGCGATTGGTAGCGCAGCAGAAGGTTTAAGTATGCGTGTGAGCGACGGTGCTACTACAGCTAACATTACTTATTCAAAAGGTTTCGCTACACAACTTACTGACTTATTAACCAATTACACTAAATCTTCCGGTTTAATCAAAAATCGTGAAACCAGTATCAATAAAGATTTGGATAAAGTGAAAGAGGACCAAAAAACTCTTGATCGTAGGACTGAGTCATACAGGGCTAGATTACAGGCGCAATTTGCTGCTATGGAAGCCATAGTGCGTAGCTTAAAATCGATTGGTTCATCACTTGATGGCATTGTGGATAGACTTCCTTTCACAGCAAAGAATAATTGATTGGTGTTTTTAAAAGAGAGAAAATATTAGAAGGGATTTAGGTAGAAATTTAAATACAATAAAAAAGCCCCGATCGGGGCTTTTTTATTGTTGCTGATTTACATCAGCATCATCATGTGGCGGACCGGACGGGACTCGAACCCGCGACCACTCGCGTGACAGGCGAGTATTCTAACCAACTGAACTACCGGTCCAAATAGTAAAAGCCAATTATCTCTTATGAAAATAATTGGTGGGCGGTACAAGACTCGAACTTGTGACCCATGCCTTGTAAGGGCATTGCTCTACCAACTGAGCTAACCGCCCGTAGCAAGCAAGCTTGTCTTTGGGTGGGCGTATTCTAATCATCGAACTTCCAGCGTCAACTATTTTTTCATCTTTTCGAATATAATTTTCTCAAGACTTAATGAAAGGCTCAATGAGTTGACTAAAGCTTGCTCAAATTCCGTAAAAGTCTTTTATCTGCTGATATACTTGCCCGATTATCGATCATCATCCTTTTAAGCAGGTGTGCGATGCCAATAAGAATTTTTTTCCAGTTTTTACTACTCACCTTGGTGTCAGGGTCAGCTGTTGCCGCTGTCGATACATTCGAATTTGCAGATGAAGCTCAACAACAGCGCTATCACCAATTTATAGATGAAATGCGCTGCCCTAAATGCCAGAACCAAAACTTATCAGGATCTGATTCCCCCATAGCAGCTGATTTACGCAAGCAACTTTACACTATGGTCGAAGCAAACAAGAGTGATGAAGAAATTGTTGATTATATGGTGAGTCGGTATGGTGATTTTATTTTGTATAAGCCTAGATTAACCACAAGAACCTTTTTTCTGTGGGCGGCTCCAATCATTTTTGTTGTGATAGGTATTTTCATCCTGTTGATATTAATAAGGTCACGATCAAAAGTAGTAAATAAAAGTGACTTATCAACGAGCGAACGTACCGAACTGGATAAACTGCTCAAGCAATATTCCGATTCTTCCCATTCTATACTTGAGGACAAATAATTATGATCGCGCAACTCTGGATCATCTTTGCTGTACTCACTACCATTAGTAGTCTGTTTTTTCTGATGCCTTGGATTAAATCGAGAAGGGATTACGCAGTAACGAATAATAATCATGCTATAGCAGAAAATGTACGTCTGTTTAATGAACAAATTATTGACCTTGAAAACCAAAAAAAAACTGGAAGAATTACTGCCGAAGAGTTCCAGTCAATTAAAATTGAGCTGGAGCAAAATTTATTACAATCTGCTAGCGCCTTGAAAGAAACCTCAAAAAAGCAGCAGTATACTCCTGTTCGATGGGCTTATATTTCTCTTGCTTTGGTGTTCGCTGTTAGCGTTTTTCTTTTGTATAAGCATTTAGGTGCTGCAACTGATTTGCATATTATTCAGTTGCAAAAAGCAAAAATAGCGGCTGATACTCGCGATATGCGTAACAACAAAATGCCGGATTTATCGCGAGCAAATGAATTAATTACTGAGCTGGAGAATAAATTAGAACGTCAGCCAGAAAACTTACAGTATTGGTTTTTATTAGCTCGATTGTCATCGGAACAAAATGACTATGCTAAAGCGGTCAATGCCTATCAACAAATAATGAAATATGATCAGTCCTCCAGCTTGGTAGTTGCGGAGTTGGCTCAAGCAATGTTTCTACGTGATAAGCATGTAATGTCAGATGAGATCGGTCGCTTGACTGCGGACGCATTGAACTTGGATCCACAAAATACTACAGCTTTAGGCTTATCAGGAATATTTTCGTTTTCCAAAAAAAATTATATTGATGCTATTCGATATTGGCAGCAAGCCGTGAATTTATTGGGTGAAAATTCAGAAAGTGGAATAGGCTTGTCTTTGGGTATAGAAAAAGCAAAAAATCTTTACTTGGCTGAAGGCGGTACTCAGGAAAGTCTTGAAAAGGCGTTGGCCCCCAAAGCGATTGTTGTACAAGTAAACGTTGATCCAAAAATATCTGTACCTGCTAGCCAGTTAGTTTACGTTTATGCCCGCGAATGGCAAGGCTCTAAAATGCCTTTGGCTATTACACGTATATCCTTTTCGCAACTGCCGACCAAAATAAGTTTAACGGAATCTATGGCTATGTCACCGAGTGCGACCTTGGCAACAGCATCACAAGTTGAAGTAGTTGCTCGAATTTCACAAGATGGTACGGCAATGGCGAAACCAGGAGATTGGCAAGCTATTCAAGGACCTTTTGATATGGATAAATTGCCAGAAACTATAGATCTGGTAATTGATAAACAGTTCGATGATGGTAGTGGCGAGCAAATAAAATCAGTAGAGAAAAATCCTGGGCAGTCGGATAACAAAACTGAAATTCAAAAAAAAATCACCTTGGATATTAGTATTGATCCCAGTATTTCTGTAAAACCCGATCAAGTTGTCTATGTTTATGCTCGCGCCTGGCAAGGTTCAAAAATGCCTTTGGCAATTACGCCTGTTGCGGTCTCACAATTTCCCACGCAAATTACTTTGACAGAAGCCATGGCAATGTCTCCCAGTGCGACGCTAGCAACAGCTTCGCAAATTGAAGTAGTTGCACGAATTTCACAAGATGGTACGGCAATGGCAAAGCCTGGTGATTGGCAGGCAAGTCAGGGACCGCTGGATATCAATAAATTGCCTGAAAAAATTAGTTTAGTGATTAATAAAAAGATTGATTAATTACTGGAATATTAAATTTTTTGTTCAATTAATTGACAATCATTTTCACTGGCATTGATATACCAAAAACTATCGTGCCAGTCGCCCAGCACAATGCGCTCGCAATTTTTCCCCTCAACAATCATTGGGTGTCTGGCAGGGCGGTGAGTGTGGCCGTGAATCATACGTTTGACTTGATATTGTTGAAATACTTTTTCTACTTCACTTGGCGTGACATCTAAAATATCGTCAGCTTTTAGGCTATTCATATTTTTACTTTTGTTGCGTGACTCTATAGCCATAGCTCTTCGTGTTGATAAAGGTAAAGCTAAAACTTGATCCTGCCAAGCTCTGGTTCTCACCAAATTTCGATATTGCATATATTCAGTGTCGGCAGTGCACAAGCTATCACCGTGTAGCAGTAAGGTTTTAACTCCATAAAGATTAATGCAGCGCTCGTCAGTTAGAAGAGTGGCATTACATCGTCTGGCAAAGGTTTCACCTAGCAAGAAATCGCGATTGCCGTGCATTAAAAATACTTGTGTGCCTGTCTGCGTTAGAGTCGCCAATTTTTCTGCAACTTCTTGTACTAGAGGTTGATCGTCATCATCTCCAATCCATGCGTCGAAAAAATCGCCTAATATATAAAGCGCTTCTGCGTTTTTTGCGGTGGTTTCCAAAAACTGAAAAAACGCCCGCGTAATATGCGGGCGTGATTCATCAAGATGTAAATCAGAAATGAATAGCGTATTTTTCATGGGCTTGATTAAGCTACAGTCACTTTTTGAATGATGACAGCCTCTTTGGGAACGTCCTGATGAAAACCCTTAGTACCTGTTTTCACACTTTTGATTTTATTGACTACATCCATACCATCAACGACTTTGGCGAATACACAGTAACCCCAACCCATAGCATTTTTGCCACTGTGATTAAGAAAAGAGTTATCTTTTACGTTGATGAAAAATTGTGCAGTTGCGCTGTGCGGATCATTGGTTCGTGCCATGGCAACAGTGCCCGTTAAATTTTGCAATCCATTATCTGCTTCGTTCTCAATGGTTTCGCGGGTTTCTTTTTGTTCAAATTCTTCATTGAATCCACCACCTTGAACCATAAAACCATCAATTACACGGTGAAAAATTGTACCGTCATAAAAGCCTTCTTCAGCATATTGCTTAAAATTAGCGGCAGTTTTAGGCGCTTTCTCGAAATCCAATTCCAGAACAATGTCGCCGTAATTAGTGTGTAATGTGATCATGGGAACCTCTCCGTTAAAAAAGCGGCTATGATACGCGTTTAGCCCTTTTGGATCAAAATTCTTGTTATGAAACGCGGAAAATTTCTCACTCTTGAAGGTACCGAAGGTGTTGGAAAAAGCACCAATCTGGCTTTTGTACGGGATTGGCTAATGGCCAGGGATATAGAAGTCATAGTCACTCGTGAACCCGGTGGTACACCGCTGGCTGAGCAAGTGCGCGAATTATTGCTCGCAAAACGAGAAGAATCAGTTGATGAGACGGCTGAACTTCTCCTGGTCTTTGCTGCGCGAGCGCAACATTTGGCGCAGGTTATAAAACCAGCATTAGCTCGTGGCGTCTGGGTGTTAAGTGATCGATTTACTGACGCTACTTTTGCTTATCAAGGCGGTGGAAGAGGTTTATGTAAATCGGTTATTCAGCAATTGGAAGAGTTAGTGCAGGGTGATTTACGACCAGACCTAACATTGATTTTGGATATAGATGTAAAACTCGGCCTTAGTCGAGCCAGTCAACGCGGAGAATTGGATAGATTTGAAAGTGAAGCAGTTGATTTTTTTGAGCGAGTGAGAACTGCGTATCGTGAAAGAGCCCATGCAAATCCGTCACACTACGCCATTGTTGATGCTGGCCAAACTCTGGAAAAAGTACAAGCAGATATTGATAATCTGTTGACTCAATTAGTCTAGTTTTTTCTACGAATAAAAAATTCTAAAATTCTGCTTCGCAAAAAAGAGTGATATTTTTTTCTGTAATCGGATGCGGAAAAGTTAAATCCTGTGCGTGTAATAATAATCTTGGTGCTTTAGCTTTAATTTCCGGCGTAGCGTAAAGTCCGTCACCCAGGATAATGTGACCCAGCGATAACATATGTACGCGTAACTGGTGTGTTCGACCAGTAATAGGGTAAAGATGTACACGTGTTTGTTGTAATATTTCATTACGTTCAATAACTTCATAACGTGTCAGGGCTTTTTTTCCATGCTCAAAGCAGACTTTTTGCAGCGGACGATTTGGCCAATCACAAATCAATGGTAAATCCACTTCACCTTGATCGTCTTTTATTAAACCATCGACAATAGCCAAATAACGTTTGTGAATTTTTTTATCTTCGAAATGCTGAGTCAGATTGCGAAGTGCCAAATAACTCAGAGGAAAAATCACCATACCGGATGTACCCTGGTCCAGTCTGTGTGCAACGCGCGCGTTGGGATTTAATTTTAAAACCTGATTGATCAAACAGACTTGGTTTTCTGGTCCTTTGCCGGGAACGGATAACAAGCCAGCAGGTTTATTGGCAACTATCAGATGTTCGTCTTGATAAACTATGTTGACGGGTGAATCGAGCATGAAAAATAAATCCTGTCAGTGGATGGCTATTATTACAGATTATTCATCCAGAAAAATGGAATAAAAATTGTGGGATAGGAGTGCTAACTCTATAATCCGCTCAATCGTTTAATTCACATTTGAAAGCCTTATGACTGAAAGTCTTCACACATGGCATCCTTACCCTTGGCATTTGTCACATTGGCAAGAGTTGGGGCAGTCGATTGATCATCAAAAATTACTACATGCGATTATGTTCGCAGGGCCAAAAGATATAGGTAAAGGGCAACTGGCTCGTGCCCTGGCTTATCGAATTTTATGCGAGTCGCCTGTCGATGGTTTGGCTTGTGGCAAATGTCGTGGCTGTGAATTGAATAAAGCGGGGACTCATCCAGATTTATCGCTTTTAATGCCCGAAGAGGGAAGTAAAGCTATCAAGGTTGATCAGGTACGTGAAGTCACTCAGTTTCTCACCAAAACCTCACAACAGGGCGGCTATAAGCTGGTGATCATTGAGCCAACCGAAGCCATGAATGGCAGTTCAGCTAATGCCTTGTTGAAATCATTGGAAGAACCCAGTGGCAATACCTTATTGATATTGGTATGCCACAATCCAAGTTCGGTGCTTCCAACTATCAGAAGCCGCTGCCAAATTCGCTTATTACCTTTGCCGCCTAAAGAACAGCTAATCAACTGGTTGTCACCTTTGCTACCCGCACAATCCTTGAGGGCCGATGAGTTGTTAATTCAAGCGGGTGGGGCGCCTTTAGCGGCATTGGCATTGCTTGAGGGTGATGAACTTGAAAAACGAAAAAAACGTTTGGATGATTGGATCAAGCTCTCCTTGGGGCAAGCCTCAGCAATTGAATTGGCTGCAGAATGGCAACAAGAAGATGGTTTGGCTTGGCTGGAATGGTATTTATCCTGGTTGTTGCGAATATCGCGCTGGCAAGTAGGAACTCCAGAGGCGCTGATTCTAAATCAGTCAGCTGAGTTGCAATCAGTGTTAATGACTATCTCCTCGAATCATTTACATCGATATATTGAGAAAGTGTTACTCAGTAAACGGCAATTACAAAGCGGTGCTAATCCTAATAAACAGCTTTTAATTGAAGAGTTATTGTTAGATTGGGCCGCTTTGATGCGAATCAGTCGAAATACAAATCTGGTAACTGGACAGGTCTGAGCTAATCTATTAGTGTTCTGCCTAAATAATTCTGCGATTTATTCAAAACAGGCTTTTATATGCAACAAGCAATTGGCGGCGGCGCTCGCAACGGCATACTTTCCCTGACCATTAAGGACAAAAATGTTCTTTACGCAGCCTATATGCCTTTTGTAAAACATGGCGGCATGTTTATCCCAACCAATAAAAGTTACAAATTGGGTGATGAAGTTTTTATGTTGTTGAGTTTGATGGACGAGCCAGAAAAAATTCCGGTTGCAGGTAAAGTGGTTTGGGTAACGCCACGCGGCGCTCAAGGGAATAGGGCGGCTGGTATAGGCGTACAATTCAGCGATCAGGACAATACTGCGATCAATAAAATTGAAACCTATTTGGCGGGTATGTTGGGTTCAGATAAACCCACACACACAATGTAATTTCCTCATTTTTGTTGGGTGAATCCATGTGTTCGCCCAAACGCAAACTCAAAAATTTAATTCTGGTTTACACATCATGTTAGTTGATTCCCATTGTCATTTAGACAGACTTAATCTCGATCCTTATCAAGGTAACCTCGACTTGGCCGTTCAAGCCGCACATGATCGCGGCATCCAGCAAATGCTCTGCATTAGTGTCACGCTCGACAATAATCCTGAAGTCATTTCAATTGCACAGCGATATCCCGGCGTAGTGGCATCGGTCGGCATCCACCCTTGTGATGTTAAAGAAGCCACCGCCACCAAAGAACAATTATTGCATTGGGCTGTACAATCCAAAGTAGTCGCTATAGGTGAAACCGGGTTGGATTATCACTACGAAACAGAAAGCAAAGCCCTGCAAACTGAAAGCTTCATTTTGCATTTACAGGTTGCCAAAGAAACCAATTTACCTGTCGTCGTTCATACTCGCGAAGCCAAAGCGGACACTCTCAATCTTTTGCATGAACACGCCTGCCGCGAAAATGCCGGTGTACTCCATTGCTTTACAGAAGATTGGCCAATGGCAAAAGCAGCTTTGGATTTTAATTATTACATTAGCATTTCCGGAATCGTCACTTTCAAAAACGCCGAGCAAATCCGCGAAGTCGTACGCAATATGCCACTCGATAGATTACTCGTCGAAACCGATTCCCCTTATTTAGCCCCAACCCCTTATCGCGGTAAACCCAACGAACCCAAATACGTTCGCGAAGTTGCACAATACATTGCAGATTTGCGCGGGTTAAGTTTGGAAAAATTAGGTGAAATTACGACAGAGAATTTTTATCGGTTGTTTAAGAGGGCGAGGCAGTATTTGCCGGAATGATGAAGAAATCTCACCCCACCCTAACCCTCCCCTTGGCAACGACTGCATGGATGCAGAAGGTAGAGTAACGCAGGAGCAGTTGCCGAGGGGAGGGGACAGAATTGACTTTGATGGAAAGATTTTCACTTTGTATTAAGTAGGGAGTAAAGTCCCTCCCCCTTACCAAGGGGGAGGTTAGGAGGGGGTAAATCTCGAAAGAGATTCAAAAATCTACAAAGGAATGAAGAAATGACAAATTTAATTTTTAATAAAAAATATCAAAAAAATACAAGACAGGAATTACGTAAAAATATTCCAGTTACAGAAAAAATCTTGTGGAAGAAACTTTGCAATAAACAATTATCTGTAAGGTTTCGTCGGCAATATGGAGTAGGGCGTTACGTTACTGATTTTTATTCTCCTGAAGCAAAATTGGTTATTGAGTTGGATGGTGATAGTCATTTTAATGAAAGCTCACAGGAATATGACTTTATTCGTAATCAATATATGCATGCTTTAGGTTTAAAGGTATTGCGATTTACCAATAATGAAGTATTAAGTAATATTGATGAAGTTGTCGAAGAAATTCGCAGAAATCTCACCCCACCCTAACCCTTCCCTTCGCAAGGGGAGGGGACAGAATTGACTTTGATGGATAGATTTTCACTCTGTATTAAGTAGGGAGTAAAGTCCCTCCCCCTTACGAAGGGGGAGGTTAGGAGGGGGTAAATCTCGGAGAGATTCAACAAACCCAAAGGAATCCGGGGTAAAAAAATTTAATTTTTCAAAAAGGCCACAAAAAAATGAACGCACAACAAATCAAAACCATGCTGGAATTACAAGACAGCATGAATACAAAAGTGAACGCAAACTGGAAGTCGCAGGGCTTTGAATGGTATCGCGCAATCTGGGTTGAATGCGCAGAATTAATGGATCATTACGGATGGAAGTGGTGGAAAAAACAAACACCGGATACCGAGCAGGTTGCGTTGGAGTTAATCGATATCTGGCATTTTGGTTTAAGCATTTTGCTGCAATCCGGTATGTCAATTGAAGATACAATCACTAAAATTCAAAAAGAATTAATCATTCAAACCGACGAAAAAGATTTTCGTCTCGATCTTGAAAAATTTGCGTCAGCAACATTAATGGATAAGCAGATTCATTTAGATCTATTTGGTCGCTTAATGGCTGGTGTGAATATGAGTTTCGATCAACTTTATTCTGGTTACGTGGGTAAAAACGTTCTGAATTTCTTCCGTCAGGATCACGGCTACAAAGATGGCTCTTACCGCAAACATTGGTTTGATGGTCGTGAAGATAATGAGCATTTAGTCGAAGTGATTCATTCGCTTGATGCTACTGCAGTTAGCTTTAAGGATGATGTTTATAAAGGGCTAGTTGAGCGATATAGCAAGTAATATTTTAATTGAATATTGATGGCGGGCTAACAAGCCCGCATTCCAACATCTCTAAATTAATAGACTTAAATCCCTTTCGTTTTCCCAAAAATAACCAACCCAATCCCACCAAGAATAACAATACTGGCGAGCACTAATTGCCAGGTAAATAATTCATTCAAAAATAAAATTCCTGCAATAGACGTTATTACTGGAGCGCTTAGCTGCATGGTAGCCGCAGTGGTAGATCGTAAGTGCGGTAAGACTTTATACCAAATGGAGTAACCTATTGCAGATGTTAAACCTCCGGACAAAGCTGCATAAATAACGCCTGTAATTTCAACGTTGATTTTTTTTATTGTAACCAGACTTAATAAAAGGGTGAGTGGCAGTGTGAGTAAAAAATTTCTTTCAGTTGCTGTGGTTGGATTTAAAGTATTTTTGCCGCGAATGGAATAAATTCCCCAGGAGATGCCAGCAGTAATCATCAAAATTGAATGCGCAATGGAAGGTGTTGAAACTCCTGGAAACAGTAATAAGATTAAACCGCCTATTGCTGAAGAGAATCCTATCCATTGAATTAATGATAATTTTTCTCCGTGCCATAGACCAAAGCTAATCATTGTCGCTTGAACAGCGCCGAATAAAATCAACGCTCCAATTCCAGCATCAAGTGAAACATAAGCAAAGGAAAATGCAGCAGCATAGGAAAATAAAGCGAGAGCAGATACCCAGCTACCATTTTTCTGATTTTTTTCCGAATGAGTTTTGTTAAAGCAAGAGACTAATATCCATAAAACAATGGCTCCTGACAATAAGCGAATGCTAGTGAAACTTGCTGGATCAATAGGTGTTTCTTTCAGAGCTAACCTACCAAGCAGTGAGTTTCCTGAAAAAGCTAGTAGGGCTAGCAGGCTTAATACACTCAGTTGAAGAGGGGGCATTTTTTGTCTCGGATAAACTAGTGGCGACAATTTACCTTATTTAGTTCAATTTATCCTATTAAGGATTTTGTTCGTGTTTTGTCTTGGGCTATTGATGGCAATTTCTTTTCAAGTCTTTATAATGCTTGGCCGTCTCAGGCACAAAATGCCGACTATTCGTTTCTGTCCACTATCATCCGTTATAAATGGAGTCTCATCGTGAAAGCACCTGTTAGAGTTACCGTCACTGGCGCTGCTGGTCAAATCAGCTATTCCCTGTTGTTTCGCATCGCTGCTGGCGACATGTTGGGTAAAGATCAGCCCGTTATTTTGCAATTATTAGAAATTACACCTGCTCTTAAAGCATTACAGGGCGTCGCCATGGAATTGGACGACTGTGCTTTCCCTTTGTTGGCCGGCATTGTGACTACTGATGATCCTGCTGTGGCTTTTAAAGATTCTGATTACGCACTTTTGGTTGGTGCTCGCCCTCGTGGCCCAGGTATGGAACGTAAAGACTTGCTAGCCGCCAATGCTGCGATCTTCTCTGTTCAAGGCCGAGCTATTGATGATCATGCATCTCGTAATATCAAAGTATTGGTTGTTGGCAACCCGGCTAATACCAACTCACTGATCGCTCAGCGCAATGCGCCTAACATCAACCCACGTCAATTCACTGCAATGACTCGTTTGGATCATAACCGTGCATTGTCTCAACTGGGTGCTAAAACCCATACCAGCATTAACAACATCACCAAGGCATTGATTTGGGGTAACCATTCCTCTACTCAATACCCTGATTTGCACAACACTTTGGTTGATGGCAAGCCAGCTTTAAGTTTGATCGATCAAGCCTGGTACGAATCTGATTACATTCCAACTGTTCAACAACGTGGTGCGGCGATTATTGCTGCTCGCGGTGCTTCATCTGCTGCTTCTGCTGCTAATGCTGCCATCAATCACATTCGCGATTGGGCATTGGGTACACCAGCGAACGATTGGGTGAGCATGGGCGTATACAGCGATGGTTCTTATGGAATTGAAAAAGGTTTGATCTATTCCTTCCCATGCGTATGTAAAAACGGCGATTGGGAAATTGTTCAAGGTTTGGATATCAATGAATTCTCACGTGCACGTATGACAGCTACTGAGAAAGAATTGAAAGAAGAGCGCGATGCAGTAAAAGAGTTGTTACCTTCTTAATTCTGTCGTGATTTAAAAAAGCTGTCATGTTTTGCATGACGGCTTTTTTATTGGGTAGCATTTGTATTGGACGGCATTTGTATTGATCGTTACTTTTTATTCTAACGGATAATCAATACAAAATTCGTTTTTCAAAATTGTAGGAATATCTTCTGGATTAATTTCAGCAGTTTCTAGTCTACCTTTGCTATAACGTTTTATCTGATTACCCAATAGAATGCTGCGACCTTCAGGGTTATGTTTAACCACTAATAATTTCTGCACAAAAATGGCATCGGGATGGGTGTAATTAAAATAGTTGGGCAGAGTCATATCTATCCATTGCATAGGATACAGATCAAAACAAAATTGATTTTTCCATTCGTCTTCAACTTTGGCTTTGACTAGATAAGTATTCTGATCCATTTTTGACAACTCAAATTGATCGTAGTCCTGCTGAATCTTCTCATTTAAGCAATTTAAGGATAGAGGGGCACGAATACCGAAACTTCCGAAGGCGAGATCACAAACGAATTTCTCACCATTAAGATCAACAACTAATACCACATGAGTTTTAGGGCGCAAACTGGGGTAGAACATAGGGCGAGAGCCACAAAATTGATACTTGAAACCTATAGCTTCAAGTGCCATTGCGAAAATGCCGTTAACTTCATAGCAATATCCGCCGCGATTGGTATAGATAATTTTATTGACTATTTCCTCTGGTACTAACGAAACAAAATGTTTTTGCTGAACATCAATGTTTTCAAAAGGAATAGTAAATAAATGACAGCGCATAAGTTCAGTAAGAGTTGTGATATTTACTTGAGGTTCTTTGTTAAAACCAATTCTTTTCAAGTAATCATTTAATACAAAATTATCAGCGTGCATATTTCAGTTTCTCTCTTAGATCAATTCGCGAGCAATATTCGAAGCTAGAAAAGTGAGCTAACAGGCATTTCTTTTCCTAAAGCTACCGAACATATGTCGATATAAGGTTCCTGGATCAAGATCATGCCAGCCACTTAATGGATTGGAATTGGTTTTTTCTATAAATAATTCAACTTTAGCAGTAGTGACACAGTCGCCACATAACGTGACTCGATTATCGAGCAGACGGATATCCAATATGCCTTCTCGCTTCGATAATTGTTTAGCAATGAAGTGTTCTTTCCCCGTTTTTCTATTCCAGTAATCAATTAATGCACAATGCGCTGAGCCGGTTACTGGATCTTCATTTATGCCAAATCTAGGTGCAAAAAAACGTGACACAAAATCATAAGATAAGCTTTGGCTTTTTGCTGTAATCATTAATCCACGGCAGGGGAGTTTGCTAATTTCTAAAAAATTAGGCTCATATTCTCGAACAGATCGTTCATCAAGTAACTCTATGAGTAAATCTTCTCCAGCAGTTGCGAGAGATATGAAATTAGATGCAACAGACTGGATTAAATCTGTTTCGAAAATAATGTCAGTTTTGGTTCGTGGAAAATTCAGTTCCAATTGATTATTTAGTCGCTTTGCTGTGAGTTCGCCGCTTTTGGTGTGGAACCGAAATAGATCTACGTCCAGCTTGAGTTCATGCGATAGCACATAGGCTGCAGCTAAAGTTGCGTGGCCACACAGATTCACTTCTGTCGTTGGTGTAAACCATCGTAAATTCCAATGGTTGGTTTCGGTGCGAACTAAAAAGGCCGTTTCGGACAAATTGAATTCTGCGGCAATGGATTGCATGGTTTTTTCATCAAGTGCTTCTTCTAGTAGGCAGACAGCCGCAGAGTTTCCGCGAAAAGCCTGATTGGTAAAGGCATCCACTATGTAGGATTTGATCATTTGTTTGCTCTCTCTCATGGGCATTTGCGGGCATGTGTAGTCATTCTATTGAACTGCTATTTGCCTATCTATAAACACTTGGGTTAAATTGTTTCAGTCAATTTACAAAAATTATAAAGTGTATTGGTTATTGTTTTATAAGGTGTATTGGTTTTTTTGAAGGTAAATTATGAAACTGTACGAAGATATTGCTAAACATTGGTCAGACCGAATTGAATCCGGACATCTGCGTGCTGGGGATAAGTTAGAACCCGTCCGGATAGCAAAAGAAATCCATCAAGTGAGTAGCGCCACTGTTGTTGCGGCTTATGAATTACTACAGGCTCAGGGGTACGTTCATGCACGACGCGGCTCCGGTTTTTATGTTAATCATCTACCACTGAAAACATCTCGATTTGAGCTGGACAAGGAGGAAATGGATAGGGCACCTGTCACTCCTCAACCAGTACAAAAACAAGATTTAATACGATCCTTATTTGCCTCTTTGAAAAAATCAGAAGTCATTAATTTAGGGTCGGCTGTTCCTGATGAGGCTATTTTGCCGCAGCAAATGATTCTAAAAGCCTTTCACCATGTTTTGAAAACTCAACGAAAATCTCTATTGAGTTATGAAGACTCGGCGGGAAATTTGGAGCTTCGGCGACTTTTGGCAAAGCGAATGGCAATTATGGATTGCCCTGTTGCTACTGAAGATATTGTGATAACCAATGGCTGTCAGGAGGCACTTTATTTGGTGCTCAAAGAAATTACTCAACCTGGCGATATGATTGCGATAGAGTCACCGATTTATTATGGTTTGCTGCAAATTTTTGAAAGTCTGCAATTAAAAGCTATAGAAATTCCTACTGACGCACAATTGGGAATTTCTCTTGACGCTTTGACGCTAGCTCTGGAGCATTGGCCTATAAAAGCCTGCATAGTGATTAGTAATGGCAACAATCCTCAAGGATTTGTAATGCCAGATGAGATGCAAGAAAAATTAGTGAGTTTGTGTAGAAACAAAAATATTCATTTGATTGAAGACGACATTTATGGTGACTTGCATTTTGCTGCAAGGAGAACTGGCACATGTCGTCGATACCATGATCAAGTGATTTATTGTTCATCTTTTTCCAAATCGCTTGCGTCCGGATTACGAGTAGGCTGGATAGCCTCGCGACAATTTGCCAATGCAATCAGCAATCAAAAAACTACCTTGAATATTGCATCGCCGGGTGTTACCCAGTTGGTCGTTGCAGAATTGCTATCGACAGGAAAATATGACAAGCATTTGCGTCAACAAAGATTACAGCTTGTCACTGCTATGCGATCGTTATTAGATTCAATTGAAAAATCTTTTCCAGAAAAAATCTATTTTACTAGACCGGTTGCAGGTTATGTTACTTGGGTCAAGCTGCCAGATATATGTAAAATTAATGGTACGGAACTAGCGAGCCTAGCTTTAAAGGAGGGTATTGCCATAGTTCCCGGGTTACTGTTTTCAACCTCGGAAAAATACCAAAGATATATTCGTTTATCTTCCAGCGGATATTGGTCTGATAAAAAAGAAAAAGCAGTAGAGGTCTTGGGAATAATAGTTAAAAACCATATGCCATGATTGGCATATGGTTTATCAATGAATTTATTTCAGATTCGCATTTACAAACTTTACCGTTTCTTCCAATGCTTTTAATCGTGTTTCATTCTCTAATAAATGATGGTTGTCACCTTCAAGTTTAACTAATCGAACAGATTTTTTCTTCCTCTTCAGTGCTGAGTACATGTCATCTGATTGATCAAAAGGTACAATTTTATCATCTTCACCGTGAATTAATAAAACGGGCGCGACAAATTTATCTGCGTGCTTTTCAGGCGACCTTGCTATTAAAGATTCATAGCTAACGTCACCTTTTCCGAATTGATCTTTCCAGTAATCCACAGATGAACTATTAGAGCCAGAATTATATTTATCGTAACCCAACATTTTGTGGAGATTTGATACACCATTGACAGAAACCACACAACGATAAACCTCAGGTGTAAATGCTCCTCCCGCAAGTGCAGCGTAGCCGCCATAACTGCCTCCTACAATGCAAACTTTTTCGGGATCTATATAACCTTTGTTGGCAAAAAAATTAACAGCATCGGTTAAATCGTCTTGCATTTTTCTGCCCCACTCGCCACGCCCTGCCAATGCATGGGTGCGGCCAAAGCCATCGGAACCTCTGAATTGTGGTTGAATAACCAAATATCCATTCTCAGCTAAAGCTTGGGCGGTATATTCAAATCCTATGGTGTCATGAGATTCTGGGCCGCCGTGTGGATAAATCACAGCAGGCAAATTTTTAATCGCCATTACTTTATCTTTGGGAATAGTAATAAGGGTTGGAATTTTTAATCCATCACGAGCGGTAAAAGTTAATTTTCCGATGGGATGTATATCTTCGGAATTAATATTGGGGCGACCGGTAGTCAGGAATTTTGCTTCATTAGATCCTTTGGAAAATAGAAAATAATCCTCGGCGTATTGGGAACCTTCCACCTTCACAACAATATGTTTCCAATCTGGAGATATGCTGGCCAAATAAACAGATTGTTCAGGAAATTGATCGACCAAGGACTTTATGCGTGCATCTAATATTGAATCAAAAAATTTATAACTTGGCGTAAACCCTGAGTAGACAACACCTTGAGCTATTCGATTGTTATTAAAAATAACTTGTTCTATATCAGCATCGTTTCTGCCAAAATTGGTATTGCTGATTTTGGCTGTTTTAAGATCCATCAAGTAGTAATCGTCACGACCTGTTTCATCATTGCTCTCAAGAAATACCAAAGATGAATAATCGGCAGTCAAACCCACAAATGATTTGGTTTTGATGGGAGCAACCTCATTAAAAAGTTCTTTCTCCTTTTTATTTTCAAATACCCAAATGGAATGTTCATTGGTTTTGTCGTTGTATCTTTCTTCTGCCAAAATATTGCCATCGGCGTCAATAAAAAAATCTTCTGAATAAAGTGTCCCTTTCGCTACAATCTTATGCCGCCCCTTGGATTTTATTTTTACTTTCATTAATCCATAGTTTGGTTTTACAGGTGCGCCCAACACTAGATCGGTATTGCCAATATAAGCAGGCATAAAAGCGTATTCGCCATCAGTTGATATTCCGAGAATGCGACCAAGCCCAGATTGGCCTGGATAAATTTTGTCTTCGCCTAGTATTAACAGTTGGCGAATTTTTTGTGTTTTAACGTCGAGAATGAAGCCGGTGCTGGCATCAATTTTTCCGCGAAAACCTGAAATGCGTTGATTTTCAGAAATCATGAAATACAGGTATTGATTATTGATAAAGAGAATTCCGCGAGGTTGAATCTTGGCAATATCCAACATTAACAGTTGCTTTTGTTCGCTGAGTGACGTCACTACTAGTAAATCTTTATCGTCTACAGCTTTACGAAATGCAACCAAGTTGCCATCAGGTGAAATGGCAACCATGCTAACTGCTGGGAGTGTTCCATAATCTTTTAAGGTAGGGGTAGCCAGAACATTACTGGAACTGATGAGAATAAGAATTAAAATACAGAAATTGAAAAAACTATTTGAAATTACTTTTGGCACGATATTACTCCTAGTTTATTATGCTTTTTATGAATTTTTTATAACATTATTAATTACCAATCCAATACTGTAAAACTTTTCAAATTTTTTGCTGCCTCTTTCAAAATTGCAACATCCTGTTCTCCCTGCATACCACTAAAAGCCAAAATGAGACGCTCACCGGAAAGTGTTGTGCCTTCAAGACCACCGATCCAGCCGATATATTCAGGACGTGATAAGCTAAATTGGTTTTCATCGATTTGTTTTGAATAGACCAGGGTTTCAAATTGTCCAGTGGCGTAACCTGTTAGCCATACTTGATTTGCTTTTTTCCAAGCGGTTAGTGCACATTCACGTTGTCTTGAGAGCTTGTTGCCAAAAACTCGACCACAAGCTTCGCCCTGTTCATTCATTATGGCAATTGCACTTCCTTCTTTGTAGGAGCTTACTTCTATTGGAATTTGTAAATAGATGGGAAGTAGGCGTTCGACTTCATCTGCAATTTGATTGCAAAGGTTTTGAAATTCATTGCGATTCATAAACGACGATCCTTGATTAAATATTGGCAGTTACTTTTATTTTTTGACCAGGTTTGATAATAGATTTTTTGGTTAAGTTATTGAGTTGTTGTAAAGTGCTGACACTAGTTCTGTGTGCCCTCGCAATAGTCCAAAGACTATCGCCAGATTTCACTACATAGGTTGATGCGTGAGTTAAAGCATAGAGCTCTTTTGCAGGAATTGATGCAGTGGGTAAACTGGGTAATATATTATTAAAATTGTCTAGTTCTTTAATAGGAATTAACAGCTCTCTCGGTGCACTTGGGCCAATGATCCATTTACTGTGACCAGCATTCAACGTACGAATAATGTTGGGATCAATATTGGCCATTTTCGCGGCTTGTGACATGTCAATAGTGTTAGGAAGATTAACTTTAGTAAAATAAGGGTCATTGGAGACATGACTCAAGCTCACATTATATTTTGCTGGATCTGCCACTACTTTTGATAAAGCCAATATTTGCGGAACATAGTGTTGTGTTTGTTTCGACAAAGGTAAAGACCAAAAGTCAGTAGGTTTTTTTTGCAGTTTATTTTTTGCAATGGCGCGCTGTACTCTTCCTTCCCCAGCATTGTAAGCGGCCATAGTTAACAGCCAATCACCATCAAATAGAGTATTTAAATATTTCAAATAACGAACAGCTGCATTGGTTGAGGCAATAACATCGCGACGATCGTCGTAAAGCGCATTTTGTTGCAAACCGAAGTACCGACCAGTACGAGGCACAAATTGCCATAATCCCAAAGCTTTGCTGCGAGATTGCACAAATGGGTTATATGCACTTTCAACAATTGGAATTAATGCTAACTCCATAGGCAAATTGTTTTCTCGCAATTGTTCAGTGATGTAAAACAAGAAGGGTTCGCTTTGTTTGGTTACTTTATCCATGTATTTAGGATGTTTTTCAATCCAGCGTAAGTTGTTGCTGAAGTTGTGTTCCGAGACTTCGGGAAAGCCGTAACCCTGGACAATATCAAGCCATAGATTCTGATTAACCGGTTCAATGATTTCAGGTTCGCTGGGAATTATGACCAAGGGTTCTTCAGGTTTGATGTCAGGTTTTGATGGCGCGGTTGAACATCCATTAAGTACACTAATCACCATTAATAATAAAAGAAATCCGAATGGACTAAGTCGGTGAATAACAAACATTAATAACCTCACCTTATTAATTATTAGGGCGTCAAAAAACGAATTAAATGGCGCCGGATGATAGGCGGATACAGGGGTAAGGTCAACAAAGGGTTTAATTGTCATATAAATAATTAAGCAATGTAAAAACGACAGCTTTTAAGGTCAATATCAATGTATAAAGCCTAGTTGAATTTTAATAATTTGAAATAAATCAATTGAGGTTAACTATGAAAAGTCGCGGATTCATTATTCCCGGAATGTTTCTTGCCGGGTATCTTCTGTTAAATATCCTTGAGGTGTCTGCAGCAGACTCCAAAAATACTAAATCAAGCCAAAAAGAGCCTTGGGAATTGTCCTTGGCGACAGAGGTTTGGGAGCCTGTTCCTCCTGTGGTGAGCCTGTCGGATGCGGGCATCCCGTCAGACGCCATTATTTTGTTTGATGGTCGCAATTTAGATCAGTGGCAAGCAGCTGATTCGGCCGAAGAGGCCAAGTGGCGTTTGGTTGATGGAGCTATGGAAGTTGTTGCTAAAACAGGTGATATCAAAACCAAAGCTTCGTTTTGTGATATCCAGTTACACCTGGAATGGATGACCCCGACGAACGTTACCGGGCAGGATGGCAAACCGCTTGAAAGTCAGGCTCGAAACAACTCTGGCGTCTTTTTGCAGGAACGTTATGAGGTTCAGGTTCTGGATTCCTATCAATCCAAAACTTATTCCAATGGTCAAGCAGGCGCAATTTATAAGCAATCTATACCCTTGGTAAATGCGACTTTTGCTCCCGGAAAATGGCAAACCTACGATATTATTTTTAATGCTCCAAAATTTAAATCTAATAAAAAATTATTAAAGCCGGGATACATTACGGTTTTACATAATGGTGTATTGGTACAAAACCATTTTGAAATTCAGGGTGCAACAGCCTGGATTGGCAAGCCGGTTTACGGCGCTCATGGCTGCGCGCCACTCAGATTACAAGATCACGGTAACCCCGTTAGATTTAAAAATATTTGGGTTAGAAAACTGGATTAACACTATTTAATAATTTTTTATTCTTTTAATGCCCCTCCTAAAAAACCTGCAGAGAAAATTGCAGGTTTTTTAAGAGGACGCAAAAAATATCCACTTAAAATATTTTGGATGCTATTTATGAAGAAAATAACGCAGAAGTTTATTGGTCTGTTATTTGTGTTCTGGCTGCCTTGCTCAATAGCGCAAGATAATTCACCTTTATCGTCATTTAGAGACGGCTCAGGTTGGAAAACTACAAAATCAGTCAGTGCGATAGGCAAAAAACTACAAACTGATCAGTCTTTAGGCGATATTTTAGTTATCGATAGTGCAAAAGAATCGAAACATTTATTCAGTAAAGCTTATTTGGCCGATACTCTTTTATCTATGGAATATTTGGTGCCTGAAGGCTCGACTGCGAAAGTATTTATGCAAGGCCGTTACGCAATTGATCTCCAGAATAAAAATAATGAATGGCAAACATTAAATGTTGTTTTTCGTGCGCCTCGATTCGACGAAGCGAGAAATAAACTTGAAAATGCATTGATTGTTGAGGTTTTGATTAACGGTGTTTCTGTTATACGAAATCAAATAGTTGATCATGTTAGCGAAGGCGCAGCGATGAGCTGGGAAGATCAAGGGGGTCCTACCACGATCCTGCCTAACGGTTCTTTTGCATTTAGAAATTTTTCACTTGCATCTGCTGATCTGTCAGAAATCGAGTTGCCAAAAAAATCAGGTGAAATGACCAATGAAAAGTCGTTAATTAATTCTGTTGCCATGGGTAAAGAAACCTTTGAATCAGTCGGTTGCAATGCTTGCCATTTAATTGAGAAAAATAGTGGAGGAGCTAGTACAGGGCCAAATCTTTATGGTCTTTTTAAGCGCGAACCTCGTGATCGCGATGTCATTGAAGGTGGGGAAGGGCACAAGTTTACAATTAAAGCTAATCGCCAATATTTGCATCGGAGTGTCAGAGCGCCCAGTGAACAAATTGCAATAAGAGAAACAGGAGAGAAACAAGGTGAAGCCTACCTACCAATTATGCCTGTTTTTTCACCGCAAACCTTAACTGACATTCAGATTGATGCCATAGGTGATTATTTGGCAACTCTGAATGAACCCTATGAGCAAGGCCCGGTAATAAAACTACAACCAGTAACAGGTGAAAAGAAATATGATCCTGTGGCAGATCGACTGCAATTATTAATTAATGATCAAGTACGAATTCAGCGTGGTCCAATGCCTGGCGTTTCGGGCAGAGCTATTCATGTTGGTACCCCTTGGGGAGTCAATTATTCATTTGATCCACGTCTACTGGCCATTACCAAAGTTTGGCAAGGTGGATTTTTGGATATGAGCGGCGAATTTTTAAATCGCGGTGGCAAAGGTTTAAAGATGGGTTACGACAGCCGGGAAGTTAATTTTGGCGAGAGTGAATATTTGTTGGCGCCCTTAAACAAAAAAGGCGAGTTAATTGATTTCTCTTTTAAAGATGCGAAGTTTGGTGATGTGGAGACAATTAAAAAATCGCTATATAGCAAAGTAGATCAGCTGCAACGTCTACAAGAAATCGACGCACAGTTCCTGGGATATTCACGAAATTCTTTAGATAAAAATGCGTTACCTGAATTTCGCTATTCAGTGGGTAAAAATGAATTCAGCATCCAGACCAATATTTTAGCCAATGGCCAGGTCAATATACATTTGCAAGGCGAAGCGAAAGCAGATCAATCATTTGCATTAAATAACGAACTTTTAAAAGCTGTACAAGTTACCCAAGGAAAAATAGAAAACAACAACTGGATTTTGCCAAAAGGTAAGATCAATGCGAATTTGGCAGCGAGTATGGCTTTAGTCGATAAAGTTTGGAAAGCTCCTCCCAGCAATTTTGATTATCGAGTTCAACCCGTAAAAATTACACAATCCAGCGCACATATGCCAGCCGGCTATTCTATTGAAAGTTATTTTCCACCAAAAGATAATTTTGGCCGTGAACAATTATTTGAAGCGCTGGGCTTGGCCCTGGCTGAAGATAACACCTTGGTAATCGCCACAAGAACCGCCGGAATTTGGCGGCTTGTAAATGGAAAGTGGATGTTATTTGCTGAGGGCACATTTGATAGTTTGGGTGTGGTTGTAGAAGATAAAAAAGGCCTGGTGGTAGTGGCAGGACAAAAAGCCGAGTTAACACGAATCAGCGATACCAATGGCGACGGCATTGCCGATAATTATGAAACCTTATTTGATGCTCATTCCTATCACGGAAATTATCACTCTTATATGCATGGCCCAGTACGCGGTGCAGATGGTGCTTATTACATCAGTATTAATTTAGCAGATGGTAATGACGGTTCTACTTATAAAGCGGGTGGAGCCTACATGGGTAGTGCTGGTGGTTTTGCTGGATGGAACATTCGTGTAGAACCCAATAAAAAATTCACACTTTGGGCAAGAGGTTTACGTAGCCCGGCAAGCATGGCATTGGGGCCTGATAAAAAAATATGGTATGCCGATAATCAAGGTGAGTATGTTGGGACATCCAAACTGTTTGTGTTGGAGAAAGATCAATTTTATGGTCACCCATCAGGCCTGGTTGATTTGCCAGGCATGACACCTGACTCACCGGAAATACAATGGAAAAATGTTCAGAATAAACGTGCGCAAGCAGTAGTTCTTTTACCGCATAATCGCCTCGCGAATTCGCCGGGAAATCCTGCGTGGGATATGACAAAAAGAAAATTCGGTCCCTATCAAAATCAAATGTTTATGGGCGATCAAACACAATCGAATCTATTTCGGATTACCACGCAAAAAGTAAACAAAATTACACAAGGTGCAGCGATTCCATTTATTGACGATTTGGAATCGGGTGTTATGCGTCCGTTATTTTTAAAAGATGGCAGTTTATTATTAGGCCAAACCGGTCGCGGCTGGCAAGCCAAGGGTGGTCATGTTGCAAGCTTGCAACACATTAAGTGGGACGGAAAAACGATTGCGCCTGCAATTTTAAATATGATTGCAACTAAAACCGGTTTTGAGGTGGAATTAACTCAACCTGTAAAAAAAATCACAGAAGAGAATGTGTTGAAGATAATAAAAATGGAATCCTGGGTTTATCGCGATGCACCTGATTATGGCTCTGATGAGTTGGATTTAAGATCGGAAGAACTTAAATCTATATCACTAAGCAAAGACAGGAAACATATCATTATTAATCTGGATTCACTCGACCAACCGAAGATCCATCCGCAACAGACAGCACGTGTGTATCATCTTCAATTATCTACAAAAGATGTTTTTGAAAGTGAAGCACCTGAAAAAATGGAGGCTTATTATTCGTTGTACGAATTTGAGCACTAGACATATTTAAATAGGAATAGATTCATGCTTAAGATTACTTTTAATTTTTTGATATTTTTGGTTGTGACTATTATAAGTTTGTGCGCAATTGCGCAAGCAGAATCTTTTCCTGTCACTATTAAAGTCGACGCCAAAAAAACTTTAGGTGAGGTGAATCCGGTTTGGCGTTTTTTTGGTGCGGATGAGCCTAACTATGCGACTATGAAAGATGGTCGCACTACGCTTTCGACATTAGGCGCACTCGCGCCGGATAAAGTTTATTTTCGCACGCATAATTTGTTAACCACTGGCGATGGAACACCAGCGCTCAAGTGGGGATCAACCAATGCATATACCGAAGATGCAAAAGGAAATCCTGTTTATGATTGGACGATTGTCGACAGAATTTTTGATACCTATCGTGCGCGCGGAGTAAAACCTTATGTGGAAATTGGTTTTATGCCGGAAGCCCTGTCAATAAAACCAGAACCCTATCAACATAATTTTCGCCCTGGCAGTGGTGATATTCGTACGGGTTGGGCTTATCCACCGAAAGATTATTCACGATGGGAGGAGTTGGTTTATCAATGGGTACGTCATTGTGTTGAACGTTATGGACGCGAAGAAGTTGCGACCTGGTATTGGCAAACCTGGAACGAACCTAATTTGCCACAATATTATTGGGGCGGAACTCAGGAAGAATTTTTTAAATTACACGATCACTCTATTCGCGCAGTTCGTCGCGCATTGCCTGAAGCCCGCGTTGGTGGTCCTGACATAGCCGGTGCTGGTGATAAATATATGACGGCATTTATTCAACATGTGAAGAAAAATAAAACGCCCTCAGATTTTTTATCCTTTCATGCCAAAGGTTCACCGACAACGATAAAACAAGACGATGGTCGTTCTTTTGTTCGTATGGGATTAGATGTTCACTTACGTGCTGCTGACAATGAATTTTCGCAAATCGCGCAAGATCCTGAGATGAAAACAAAACCCGTGATTATTGGTGAATCAGATCCGGAAGGTTGCGCCGCGTGTCAGGGGCCCGCTAATGCCTATCGCAATGGCACTCTCTATTCCAGTTATACCGCAGCATCCTTTGCGCGTTTGCAAGAAATGGCAAAAGGATACGATATAAATTTAGAAGGTATATTGTCCTGGTCATTTGAATTTGAAGATCAACCTTATTTCGCAGGCTTTCGTCAGTTAACCTCTGCAGGAATTAATTTACCTGTGATGAATAGCTTCAAAATGTTTTCAAAAATGCAGGGCCAGTTGTTGTATTCCGAATCCAGTGCGCAAATATCACTTGATGAAATCATGAAAAAGGGAGTGCGCGAGCGAGCTGATGTCGGTATAACAGCCTCTATGGATGATAAAAATATTTATCTTCTAATATGGCATTATCATGATGATGATACTGTCGGGCCTGACGCTGCTGTGAAATTGGCAGTAGAAAATTTGCCAACACAATTTTCTAAAAATACAAAGTTGGTCCAATACAGAGTTGATAAAGAAAACTCCAATAGTTACACCAGCTGGTTGAAAATGGGGTCGCCAATCGCACCGTCAAATAGTCAGCGAAGTGAATTATTAAAAGCAGCAGAGCTTGCCGCTATTGATAATAGAATAATCGAGATTAAAAACGGCTTATTGAGATTAGATTTCCGTCTGCCACGTCAGGGCATTTCATTGTTTGTACTGACATCAAATAAATAAGATTAAAAGGTATCCTCAATACATGCGGGTTCATTTTTATGGACTATAGATTTGGAATGTTGAATTTTGCTACCCTGTCAGCAAATGGAAATAGGTAGCGGCAAGTATGTATCGAAAAATTTTCAAAGCACCACATCAACTTGCTGAATCGATAAGTGGATTTTGTCATGATCGATGGGGTGTGCCGGGCTTTGATCAGGTTTCGCAGGAATTAAGTAGTTGGTTTAAGACTCCCTTGGGCAAAGCCCTGCTAAAAGAAGAAAAAGAAGCGCTAGATGATGCATTGCAAAATCAATTTGGTTATTTTTTGTTACATATGGGCGTGACTAATTGTCAGTCAATGACGGAAGCTTCACGAATTTCGCATCGTTTTTCACTACACCCACAAGAATCTAAAGAAACAGGGCCTGCGGCTTTGGCAGATTTTGACCAGCTGCCTTTACCTAACGGATCTGTAGATACCGTTTTATTGCATCATGCGTTGGAGTTCAGCCAAAATCCACATCAGGTTTTGCGAGAATCAAGCAGGGTACTCATTCCTAGCGGTAATTTGATTATTGTGGTGTTTAATCCCTGGAGTATTTGGGGATGGTTTGGGCGATTGGTGCGATTATTTTCAAAAAAAGTGTTATGGCGACATCAGTATTTGAGCCAGACGCGTTTAATGGATTGGTTGCGATTATTGGAAATGGAGCCTGTATCGGTTTACCGCGGTTTTTTTCGGCCGCCCATTGCGCAAGAATCTGTCATTGAACATTTGTATTGGATGGAGCGCTGGTGTAAGAAGCTGCGCCTATCTCGCGGAGGTTTTTATATATTGGTTGCGCGTAAGGACCAAATTCCGATGACGTTGATTCGCCCAAGGTGGCAAAAAGAAAAACCCATCAAAGCGGTTGTAGTGACACGAACTCCCTCTTCTGGCGTCCCTCTGCGCAAGGGAGAAGAATCTCATCGGAGCGAACATGAAAAGAGTTGAGTTATTTACCGATGGCGCATGTAAAGGTAACCCTGGACCAGGTGGTTGGGGAGTTTTATTGCGCTATGCAGGCACTGAAAAATCACTTTATGGCGGAGAGGCTGTTACGACGAATAATCGAATGGAACTAATGGCAGCAATTGAGGGACTACGCGCGCTTAAAGAGCCTTGTCATGTCATTATCACTACAGATTCACAGTATGTTCGTAAAGGCATTACTGAATGGATCGAAGGTTGGAAAAAAAATGGCTGGCGTACGGCAGCCAAAGCACCGGTCAAAAATGCTGACTTGTGGCAACAATTGGATCAGGAACAAGCGCGTCACCAATTGGATTGGAATTGGGTAAAAGGCCATAGTGGGCATAGAGAAAATGAACTGGCTGATCAGTTAGCCAATCAGGGTATTCCGGTTTAGCGAATAAGCTTTTTTAGGTAGTCAAGATATGCAACAAATTGTACTGGATACTGAAACTACAGGTCTTGAACCTTCACAGGGACACAAAATTATTGAAATTGGTTGTGTTGAATTGGTGAATCGTCGTCTTACCGGGCGGCATTATCATCAATATATCAACCCTCAGCGTGAAGTTGATGCCGGAGCATTTGCGGTTCACGGAATCAGCAATGAGCGCCTCGAAAATGAACCCGTATTTGCACAAATAGTGGAGGAGTTTTTAGCCTTTATTGGCGATGCTGAATTAATTATTCACAACGCGGCGTTTGATATTGGCTTTATCGATCATGAGCTGAATTCGCTTAATCCAAAACGGCCGAGTATTAATCTAAAACGGTCAGTGATTGATACATTATTGTTGGCGCGCAATAAACATCCCGGCCAAAAAAATAATCTGGATGCGCTCTGTAAGCGTTATTACGTTGACAACTCCCAACGAGACCTGCACGGCGCCTTGCTCGATGCGGAAATTTTGGCTGATGTCTATCTGGCGATGACGGGTGGGCAAACGGCGTTGCAACTAGGTGGCAATAGTTCCCAGACCGGCTCAGGTGGTAATAGGGAGACTATCAAACGACTGGATAGTGGTCGTAAACCGCTAACTATCGTCTATGCTGATGAAGATGAACTTGGGTGTCATGCCGAGAAACTGGCGGCCATTCAAAAATCCAGTGGTCAGTGTCTTTGGTTATCTCAAGAGATAGAGTGAGAATTACTTGGCAATTCAAGCGCTTAGCTTCGATAAATAACTCCATTTCTAGCTGACTTAGGTATAACATTAGCAAATCTATTCGAACGAGAGATAGTTGTGAAAAATACAGAACCCTTAAACCTCAGTTCATTAAAGATGGTGCAAGACGAATTAGTCAGCACCATTGAACAATCAGCCATTCGGTTAGAGCAGTTTTCACAAGACAGAAACAACGGTGAGTTGCTTCAAGAATGTATTGAAGGTGTTCGACAAATTCGAGGCACTATCAATTTGATTCAGTTAAAGGGGTTAGATCTTTTAGCGGAAGAGTTGCTGGCGCACATTACTGATATCACCCTGGGTGAAGATGAAAAAACCAATAAAAAATTGGAAATTTTAACGGGATCATTTTTTATCCTGCCGCGTTATCTGGAATATTGTACTCAGACCTCTCGCAGTATGGCGGTATTGTTAGTTCCGCATATCAATGAATTACGTCTAGCGCGTAAAGTGGCGCCTCTACCCGAAAGTTTTTTTTATCCACTTGATGTTATTCGGCCTAATCGTAAATCAACACCCAGACCCTCAGAAATCCAAGAAGATATGAGCGTTTTGGTACGACGCTTGCGCCATATGTTTCAAACAGGGTTGATCAATGTCATTAAAGATAATCAAACCAAAGCATCTTTAGGAATGATGTCACGTGCTCTGGAAAGATTGGAAACAGTTTGTGCAGGCAGCACCTTGGGAAATTTTTGGTGGCTGGCAAATTCGGTGTTAACTGTGATGCGCGAAAAAAATATGTCGATCACTAAAACCCGAAAATTATTGTTCGGTAATATTGAACGCGAAATCAAACGGTTGCAGTTTGAAGATAAGTCATTATTTGCTCGCGAACCCGACACTGCAATACAAAAAGAGTTGTTGTATTTATTAGCCTTATCTCACTCAACTGATGAAAAAGCAATTGCTGTCATGATGGCTTACGCGGTGAAACCGCCAAGCTATACAGAAGCAGAATTGATAAGGGAAATGGAATTTATTCGTGGGCCAAGTGCCAATACTATCAACTCAATGGTGTCGGTACTAACGGATGAGTTGCACAGCACTAAAAATATTTTAGAGCGTGCCTCGCAGGGTGGTGCGGAATTAATCAGTGAGTCACCTGAGCTATTGGATACGCTCAAGAAAATTGCGGAAATATTATCGGTTGTCGGCTTGAGCGCGCCGAGTAATAGTTTGAAACAAGAAATAGAAAAAATCGCTGCATGGCAGCGTGATCACAAAGCAGTAACTCCGGACGAGTTATCAAATGTTGCGGATACACTTTTATATGTTGAAAGTAGTATTGCCGGTTTGGGACGTACTAATTTGTCGGATGAAAAACTCGCGCAAATTAATACCTTGTCACGTGCTGCTGTTATGTCAAATAATCAAATTGCTGAAGCCGAAAAAATTGTATTGGAGGAAGCAGAGGCAGGATTGGTTCTTGTGAAGCGTGCGTTAACCTCATTCGCGGAATCCAACTATGACAAAGGTCATGTGAGAAATATTACGGGCACATTAGATGCAGTTCGCGGTGGTATGTTTGTGCTGAGTTTGCCTCGTGCGGCAAAAATTCTTGCGGGTTGTATGCGTTTTGTTGAAGATGATTTGCTTCAACAAGAATTACATCCGGCAATTCAACATATGTTGGAAACTTTTGCCGATGCAATTATTAGTTTGGAATATTATCTGGACAGTGTGAAACTGGATAAAAATGCTGATACCAGTGTATTGCAAGTTGCGGAAGAAAGTTTACAGGCTTTGGGATTTGAGGTGTGACAAAAGAAAGTTATCAGCTCTATTCGTTTGAGCAAGATGTGAAGCAAACACCAACACCGGGTAAATCCCGGTGTTATTTTATTGTGTCTGAGGAAAATGGGCGCTGCGAAAGTATATTGTCAGATCTGAGCGATAATCTTGTTACCTATTCAGATACTGAAGTACAGACATTGTTTGATGATCTTCAGCTTTCCCCGGACAAGATTATTTTTCAATCCTTGTTGGGTGAGTGGGAAAACAATATTTACTCGGTAATCCTGATTAAATCACAAGATATTGCCAATCATCGGTGGGTGGGTCTTAGAAAAAAGTTGGGAGTTGTGAGTGATCAACTATTTATGATCGCTGGCAGAGCTTTACAATTATGCCAGTGGCACGTTGATCACCGCTTTTGTGGGCGTTGCGGTTCAGCGACTTCAAGTGATCAAGAAGATTCTGCTTTGGTTTGTGTGAGCTGTCAGTTGCGTTTTTACCCACGTATTTCACCTTGTATGATTGTCGCTGTGGTCCGTGATGATAAAATATTACTGGCGCATCATCGACGCTCAAACCGGCTCGTGTACTCAACACTGGCGGGTTTTGTCGAGGCAGGAGAAACTGTAGAGGATTGTGTTGTACGAGAGGTTTATGAAGAGGTTGGAATTCGTATTAGTCAGCCGCGTTATCTGTTGAGTGAGCCTTGGCCATTTCCATCCCAGTTAATGTTAGGTTTTATCGCTGAATATCAAAGCGGCGAAATAGTGTTAGATGAAAAAGAGATTTTAGATGCGCAATGGTTTAGATATGATGCTTTACCCGAAACTCCGTCTAACGCCAGTGTTGCCGGCCAATTAATCAGGTTTTTTGTTGAACAGCAAAAAAATAAAGGTGCAGCAAGATGATTTATACATTGATATCGCTTTTATTGGCTGTAATTGCAGCCTATCTACTATTTAGAACGGGTCGCTACCTCTGGAGAAATGATTGGTTTCTGGGGTGGATCCGAGGCATGGTCGGATTAGTGTTTTTGGGTGTAGCCGTCACCGCCGGGTTAGTGGCTTGGGATATCTTCAGCTATAAACAAATTCTTTCTGAAGAGAAGGTATGTAGTGTTAGTTTTCAAAAGCTCGATACCCAACATTATATTGCTACCCTAACGGATGTTGAGGGCAAGGCTCACCAATATGATTTGCGTGGCGATCAATGGCAAATTGACGCGCGTATTGTGAAATGGAATGGTACCTTGGCTAAATGGGGGGTCAAACCTGCTTATCGATTAGACAGGATCAGTGGTCGTTATTTTGATCTTGAAAAAGAAACTTCGGCGGCAAGAACTGCGCACGCTATAACAGCAAGCCCTCAAGGAATGGATGTTTGGTTGCTATTGAATAAGCACGCAAATTGGATGTCAGCAGTTGATGCGATTTATGGAAGTGCAACCTATTTGCCGATGAAAGATAAGGCCAACTTTGAAGTGACCTTAACCTATAGCGGTTTAGTCGCACGACCATTGAATGACGCGGCAAAAGATGCTGTGTCTATTTTTAAATAGTTGCAAATATTATTAGTTTTTGATTTTGGAGTAGAGTTTTGGAATTTTTATCGGATTATGGTTTGTTTTTAGCGAAAGCAGTGACATTTGTTTTGGCTGTTTTTGTGATTGTCAGTTTGCTCGCATCTTTGGCAATGCGAAATAAGAAGCATGATCGCGGACAATTAGAAGTGACTCGTATTAATGAAAAATACGAAGAAACCAGAGATATGCTTCGCGATGCCATGTTAGACGAAGAAATGTTAAAGATTCAGGAAAAAGCTGAAAAGAAGAAACATAAAGCAGAAAAGGCCGAAAAGAAAAAGGCAGCCAAGTTGGCAGCAAAAGAAGCTAAGAAAGATAAGGCAGATGAGAAAAGCAAAGACGGCGAGTCTTCCGATAGTGTTGCTAAAGGTGAAAGCTCTGAAACAAAGAAACGTGTGTTTGTTCTGGATTTCCACGGTGATATAAAAGCATCTGAATGTGATTTGTTGCGTGAAGAAATCACCGCAATTTTATCTCAAGCCACAACGAATGATGAAGTGGTTGTTAAAGTAGAAAGTGGTGGCGGCATGGTGCATAGCTATGGTTTGGCCTCCAGTCAATTAGCGCGCATAACACAAAAGAATATTCCCTTGACTGTCTGTGTTGATAAAGTGGCGGCCAGTGGCGGTTATATGATGGCATGTGTTGCCAATAAAATTGTCGCAGCACCTTTTGCAATTTTAGGATCAATTGGTGTAGTCGCTTCCTTGCCTAATTTTCATAAGTTGTTAAAGAAAAACGATATTGATTACGAAATGTTTACTGCGGGTGAATACAAGCGCACGGTTACAATGCTAGGTGAGAATACTGAAAAGGGAAGAGCTAAATTTGTTGAGGATCTCGAAGATACTCATGTTCTCTTTAAAGAATTTGTCGCTGAGCACAGACCGCAACTTGATATAGATAAGATTGCTACTGGTGAGGTCTGGTTTGGTCGTCGCGCCAAAGAAGTGAATTTAATTGATGAAATTCAAACCAGTGATGAGTATTTATTGTCGCAAATAGAAACGGCAGATATTTTTCAAGTTGAGTATGTTTACAAAAAAACTATTCAGGAAAAATTAGGCTTCGCGGCACAAGGTGCTGTTGACCGATTATTAATGACCTGGTGGGAAAGATTGCATTTTAATCGTTGGTTTTGATGATTTTGTGCCATGCTCGAAGAGAATATTTATTTCAAGACACGCCGTAGATACATCCATGTAGGCTCGACGTCAACATCCTTGTTGCCGACGGTCTTGAAATAAATATTCCCTCCGAGCTTTCGAGTTTTGGAGAGACTTGGCAAAATCAATGAAGCGAGAAATTCCATGAGTTTATTTAATCAATTCAAGTCACAACTCCCTACTGCTGCACAGGCGCTGCCTGGTCGCAGTGAACCCATGAAACTCAGTAATCATCACGTGATTAAGTTGACGCCGATTCTTCCCCCATTTGCGGATCATTTTGAAAAAATAATATTGGGTTTAGGTTGCTTTTGGGGAGCTGAACGAAAATTTTGGCAGCTACCGGTTTATACAACTGCAGTGGGATATTCCGCTGGGTATACACCTAATCCAACTTACGAAGAAGTGTGTTCAGGCCTAACCGGGCATAACGAAGTTGTTTTAGTGGTGTTTGATCCTGAAAAAATTACGCTTGATGTTATCTTGAAAACTTTCTGGGAATCTCACAATCCCACTCAAGGTATGCGCCAGGGAAATGATAAAGGTACCCAGTATCGTTCAGGTATTTATTATTTTAATGAACAACAAAAACAAATTGCCGAAGCATCAAAAGCTGATTACCAAATTTTACTGAATGAAAAAAATATTGGTGAAATCACGACAGAAATTCTTCCTGCGACTGAATTCTATTACGCAGAAGAATACCACCAACAATACCTCCATAAGAATGTAAATGGTTATTGCGGGTTAGGTGGGACTGGGGTTTGTTTTAATTTATAAGTTTGAGTGTGTAGCAACTTCAACTAGAGGGCATTAGCATGAATGAAGCAGATAAAGCATTGGCGATTGAAGCCTTAAATCGGATTATGGAAACTGAGTTGGCGGGCGTGGTCAAGTACACGCACTATTCCTTAATGGTGTTCGGTTACAATCGCATTCCGATTGTATCCTGGCTCAAAGGCAACGCCGATGAGAGTCTGGTTCATGCGCATCGGGCAGGTGAGTTGCTAACGCTTTTGGGTGGTCATCCTTCACTCAAAATTGGTTCTCTTCTAGAAACTGAAAAACACGATATTGGTGACATTCTACGTGAGAGTTTGGCGCACGAAAAAACTGCTATCACCGCTTATTATGACTTACTGAAAATTGCTGAAGGCAAGTCAATTTTACTGGAAGAATACTCCCGCGAAATGATTGTGCAGGAAGAGCTACATCTAGATGAAGTTGATAAGATGCTGCGTCGCCCTGGCGAGATTGCACCATTTCAGTCATGACAATTTTCTGTCACTTAAAGCAAAAGATTTTAAGCTAAAAATAAAAAAACCAGCAATTAGCTGGTTTTATTTTGATTAAAAATTCTGGATTTAATTCGCCAGCAAAAATTCCATCAACGCATTTTGCGCATGCATACGGTTTTCTGCTTCTTCCCATACAACTGAATCGGGTGTATCCAACACATCAACGCTGACTTCTTTGCCGCGATAGGCCGGTAGGCAGTGCATAAAAAGTGCGTCGGATTTTGCGAGACTCATAAGTTCTGATGTAACTTGAAATCCGCTGAAAATTTTCTCACGCTGTTTTTTCTCGTCTTCCTGGCCCATAGATGCCCAGGTATCGGTAACAACCAAGTCCGCATTGGCAACGGCTTTTTTAGGATCGTTGCTAATTTTTACGCGTTTTTTGTAAGGCGTGACATAAATATCTTCTGGTTCAAAACCTTTTGGTGTGGCAATGCGTAATTCAAAATCGCAAAGTTCAGCGGCTTGAATGTAGGTGTTACACATATTATTGCCATCGCCAATCCAGGCAACCGTTTTACCTGCTAAGGAACCGCGATGTTCAACGTAAGTTTGAATGTCCGCTAACAATTGGCAAGGATGATATTCATCAGTTAATCCATTGATAACAGGTACGCGAGAATATTCAGCGAAACGCTGTACGGTGGTATGTGCATAAGTACGGATCATCACCATATCAACCATACCGGCGATACAACGGGCTGCATCTTCAACAGGTTCACCGCGACCTAATTGTGAATCTTTAGTCGACAAAAAAATCGCATGGCCACCTAACTTGGCAACACCGGATTCGAAAGAGACTCGAGTACGCGTTGAGTTCTTTTCAAAAATCATTGCCAATACTTTATCTTTTAGAAGTTCTGGTGCATTACCTGCACGCAGTAACGCTTTTAATTCAATCGCACGTTGAATGATTTGCTGTAGTTCGCTTTTGTTAACGTCATTGAGCGTTAAAAAATGTCTGGGGCTTTTTGTCTGTGTCGGTGCCTTTGAGGGAACCATAATGTTTACTCTTTCTAAATGGTGTTGACTGGTTAATTAAAATTCATTAACCAGTTTGACTACTTTGGATATTAATTCTTGAATCTCGGAATCTGTCATGACAAACGTTGGCAACAAACGAATGGTGTTCATCGAAGTCACATTAATTAAAATGCCGTTGTCACGGCCTTTTTGAACCAAATCACCACAGGATGCATTTAGCTCAATACCGATCATTAATCCTTTACCCCGGATATCAACAACTTTGGTATTTTTTGCTAAAGCAGTTTTAAAATCGGCCAGAATTTTCGCGCCAAGTTTTTTATTTCGCTCAATAAGTTCTGGTGTTAATTGCTGAAGAACGGCAATAGCGGCTGCACAAGCTAAGGGGTTACCACCAAAAGTAGTACCGTGATTACCTGGCTGAAAAACATCGGCGGCTTTTCCTCTGGCAAGGCAAGCACCAATCGGCATACCGTTACCCAAACCTTTAGCGGTAGTGACTACATCAGGTAAAATTTTGTTGTGTTGATAAGCGAAATAAGTTCCGGTTCTGCCGTTGCCAGTTTGAATTTCATCTAGCATCAACAGCAACTCATGTTTGTCGGCAATCGCTCTTAATTTATTTAAGTAATCGTCCGCGGGAACTCTAACACCGCCTTCGCCTTGTACTGGCTCAACTAATATTGCCACTATGTTGTGATGGTCTCTGATTGCTGCTTCAACCGCAGCAACATCGTTGTAAGGCACTCTTATAAAACCTTCAACCAAGGGCTCAAATCCGATTTGAACTTTGGTATTGCCGGTGGCGGTGAGTGTCGCCATGGTTCTACCATGAAAGCTGTTAGCCATCACAATAATTGTAGGATTTTTTACGCCTTTATCGTTGCCATATTTTCGTGCGATTTTAATCGCCGCTTCATTGGCTTCTGCGCCAGAATTGGAAAAAAATACTTTATCCATTCCAGATAAATTAATCAGTAATTTTCCGAGCTCTTGTTGTTGAGGAATGTTATAGAGATTTGAACAGTGAATTAATGTGTTCGCTTGCTGACTGATTGCAGCGCTAATCGCGGGATTTGAATATCCCAAACCACAAACGGCAATTCCACTGATCGCATCCAAATAACTTTTGCCTTGGTCATCCAACACGCGGCTACCTTCGCCCTTGGTCAGGGTCAAAGTTCTTGTGCCGTAAGTGTTCATCAGGCTAGACATCATCTTCTCCAAAAATACGAACTACCTAGCCAAATTGATGGCTATGTGCGGTTTCAATAGGGGGGTTAACCAGAAATAGGGGAGCAAATATATAAGTTCTTGCTCTGATTGGCAAATTTCACCTTTATTCAACGAATTTATTTTAGTATTCGATTTTGGTTTGATCAAATTCATGTTAATCATGTGTACAAGTTTAAATCGACTCAGGGTGAAATATGTCGCATAGAGCGCATTTGTTTTCTTTACGTGTAGGGCATGCATTACGCGAAAGTTGTTTGGCTGAAACTTATACACTATCGCGTTTTCGTAAGGATCTATTAGCAGGATTAACAGTAGGGATTATCGCTATTCCATTAGCCATGGCCTTGGCAATTGCCAGTGGTGTTGCGCCGCAATACGGCCTTTATACAGCGGTAATTGCAGGTTTTGTGATCGCGCTTACAGGTGGATCGCGATTCAGCGTGTCTGGCCCAACGGCGGCATTTGTTGTCATTTTATATCCCATTACTCAGAAGTACGGTTTGGGTGGACTATTGATGGCGAGCCTTATGGCGAGTGTCATCTTAATTGTGATGGCGAGTTTTCGGTTGGGGCGATTAATCGAATATATTCCTGAGCCTGTGACCTTGGGTTTTACCGGCGGAATAGGGGTGGTGATTGCGACACTACAAATAAAGGATTTTTTGGGCTTACCCATAGAAACCATGCCTGAAGAGTATGTCGATAAAATTCTGCTTTTACTGCATTCCATTACGCAAACGCATTGGCCGAGTTTGCTTATCGCATCTATAACACTCGCCGTTATGTTGCTTTGGCCGAAACTAAAATCAGCCATTCCAGCGCATCTACCCGCAATCATTATTGGCAGTCTGTTGGCATTGGGCATGGGCAAGTTAGGCTTTTCGGTCGACACCATCGATTCGCGATTCAGTTACATAGCTGCAGACGGCAGTGTCGTTGGCGGTATCCCGTCAATTTTGCCCGAATTTAAATGGCCTTGGCTGCAAACCGGGGCCGATGGGCAAATACTTGAGATGAGTTGGACATTAATAAGGGATCTTCTACCTGCGGCTTTTGCCATCGCTATGTTAGGTGCAATTGAGTCATTACTTTGCGCAGTGATATTGGACGGCATGACAGGCAAACGTCACAGTGCAAACAGTGAATTATTAGGGCAGGGGTTAGGTAATCTGCTTACACCTTTTTTCGGTGGAATTTCGGCTACTGCTGCTATAGCGCGTTCAGCCGCCAATGTTAAATCAGGCGCAGAGTCTCCAGTGGCGGCAATGATTCACGCGGTAGTTGTATTGTTGGGTTTAGTCAGCTTTGCAAAAATATTGGGCTACATGCCGATGCCGGCCATGGCGGCATTATTGATTGTAGTCGCATGGAATATGAGTGAAGCTCCCAAAAGTTTTCATTTATTTAAAACCGCACAAGCCAGCGACAAATGGATTTTAATCAGTTGTTTTTTACTGACTGTTTTATTCGATATGGTGATCGCTATTACCACCGGAATTGTATTGGCAGCAATATTGTTTATGAAAGAAATTGCAGACATGACACGTGTAGTCGAAATAACGCGCAACAAACAATATATCCCTGAAGATCTACCCGATAATTACCAAGTCTTTAAAATCACTGGCCCTTTGTTCTTCGCCGCTGCTGATAAAATATTTGGCGAACTAACACGCTACTGTGAAAAAAATAAATTCATTATTTTGTATTGGGATAACGTCACAATGTTAGATGCCGGTGGAGTTTCCGCACTAACAAAATTGATTACGCATTGCAAAAAAGTAGAAGCTCAACTCATTTTGACAGATGTTCAGTTTCAGCCTTTGAAGACATTAACCAAAGCCGAAGTGGAACCTATAGAAGGCGTTTTTCGATTGTATCCGCGTTTAGCGGATGCGGTTCACTCGCTTACATAGATCGACATTATGGAAGTACTTAAATACCTAACGGGTTATTCATCAGAAGCCCTTCAACAAGCCCAAAAAATAATTGATGAAGGTCGATTAGGTGACATCTTATTGAGTCGCTACCCCGAACCACATGCCATTCGCACCGACAAGCAACTCTATGACTACACCATGAATCTAAAAAGTCGCTACTTGGGAAAAACCCAACCGCTAAACCGCGTAACTTATGATTCAAAAATAAAAGTCATCCAACATGCACTAGGGCAACATTATTACATCACCAAAGCGCATGGCAACAAAACCAAAACAGTGAATGAAATCAAAATTGCGAGCGTATTTAAGAATGGCCCAGAAGCATTTTTAAAAATGATCACCACTCACGAACTCGCCCACTTTCAAGAAAAAGAACACAGCAAACGCTTTTATCAACTTTGCCGACATATGGAACCGCAATACCACCAATATGAATTCGACTTACGTTTGTATTTAACTTATCTGGATTTGCATGGGGAGCTTTACAAGTAGGTTGGGGTGCAAACCCCAACGTTTTTAGGGTATTGTTGTTTTTAAATATTTCTTGAATCAGCAAGTTTCGTAGCCCGTATGAAGCAAAGCGGAACGCGGGGATTTTTGGATTTTATTTTCTAAATGAATATTGCCTGCATTTCGTTGCTACATTCCTTGAGGTTGGTTAAAAAATGTCGAGTAGACCAGCGGAACTTCCCCGCCAGCCCCTCACAGAACCGTACGTGACACTCTCGCGTCATACGGCTCTTGTTATTCCAATAATCAGCAAATTATCACCAATGCGCAAACAGGGTTGGTCGCCACTGTTTGATTTGTTTTAACCACGTAAAGGCTTGTGTTCGGCTGGAACGCTTTTTCGGATATTTGCATTTCGTCCATTTGTACAATCGAAATTCTATTGCTTCTCGAATGTCATGCAATGCCGATGGATAAAATTTTCCGTAATAGTTTAACCAGCCTCGAATTTGTGGATTGAGCTTTTTGCTCAGTGTCACTATCGATAACAATGTCAGTTGCCTAACATTCCATTCCCTCATGGTTTTCACAATCGCTTGTTTGGCTTTATTGCTGATCGCCGGTGCAAAACTCGGAAACAACTTGCCATCTTTTCGCCTCGCTGTTCTTCGCCTGAAGGTGAAGCCCAGAAAATCAAATGATTGCGGAATTGTTCTTTCTATTTTATCCCGACCACAGTATACGATTTTGGTTTTCTCAGGATGCAGTGATAAATCAAATCGCTGCATTCTTTGGTGTACTGCACTTAATAATTGCTCAGCGTCTTGTTGTGTATTGCAATGGATAATTACATCGTAAGCGTAGCGTTCAAACGGATTTTGTGGAAAATATTTTTGCATCCAACTGTCAAACACTTTATGCAGATAAAGATTCGCCAGCAAAGGACTGATAACGCCACCTTGTGGTGTCCCCTTTTCTGTTTTCTGGATTGCACCGTTTGGCATTTGCACGCCTGCCGTGATCCAACGTTTGACGTAAAGTTTGCACCATGGATTTTCTGTTGCTTGTGCAACAAATTTCCGTAATTGATCGTGATTCAAATTATCAAAGAATCCTTTGATATCCAAATCAATTACCCATGTATATTTCCAGCAATTTCTTTTCGCCGCTTGCACTGCTTGGTGCGCACTGCGTTTGGGTCGATAGCCGTAGGATGATGAATGAAATTTGTGATCCCATTCCGACTCCAACGACATCTTAACCACCATCTGTGCAACACGATCTGCCACTGTAGGAATTCCCAGT